>ERZ772805.118-NODE-118-length-94277-cov-28.729692_pt1 | contig 94277 bp, 117 predicted proteins | sample MGYA00511344_ERZ772805 | MGnify/ENA primary metagenome ERZ772805 (study PRJEB29015, sample SAMEA2737730) | human gut metagenome | biome: human gut; feature: human-associated habitat; material: faeces | place: China | collected 2012 ...
GAAAACAGGAGGCTTGACCTTGCTTTCCCGTCCAATCCCGGAATTACCTTTGCGCCCAGAACGGAAATGACTGACTGATGCGGCTCACTGAAAGGCGCAAAAATGGAGGTAAACGAAAACAGAGGCAGATTGGGTAGAAAAAACTTCAGGAGAAAATCCGTAAAAAGAGGAAACCGTCTGAAAGAAAAAAAACTTCACCGGAAGCGTGAAAAGGGCACCCCCCCGACAAAGGAAGTATGCTTGTTTCCAATCCGACGGAACTTGTTCAGCCGGGTGGCAACAAGCATTCTTCCCGGTTTGTCCGGCTGTGTGCGGCCGACTGTTTCATTCATGGGGCAGGCTGACGCACTCTGCATTCACTTTCCGCTTCCGGCAAAAGGAACAACGAAAAAAGAAAAATCATCTGAAACCCCGTAAAAGCACCTCTTGGCATAGGCGCAAAAAGAAAGAGGCACAGCATCATCAGTCTAAACATCGTTTAGGCGTGAGGCTGTGCCTTTTTCTACGGCTATGCGGTAGTCGGCACACGTTTGCTCAAACCCGTTTTGGGCAATGGTGTTCCGACGGACAAAACCGCTTTTACGGAAAAATCTTATGAATGAGGGGATAAAAAAATCCGGGAGTTTATATCAAAATCTCGGATTAAATAGCTACTTTTGCATACGAAGAGTTCTTTGAAGGTTACGCAACGCGCAGAAGGATAATGCAGTAGATAACTAACTAAATCGTAACCTATTACTATCAAGAGCAATTAACCTACGCTCATTTCCAATAAATTACACTCTTTTCGTAACTTCTAATTCACAAAGCTGAAAACAAAAAAGTCGCTATTATAAGAATGCTTGATGATTTAACATCGGAAAGTAAATTAAAATACACCTTTGTTTTCGTTCCAGAGGGTTATGAACCGGACTATTCCGTTTCGGATTCATATAATATCGCAAAAGAAGATATGCATCTGATTGATGAATATTCTGATATTTTCAGAGAAAGAAGATACCACTATCATAAATTTATAAGTGGACTTGAAGATGCTCCTGAAATCCTTAAGGGGTTTGCTTCTGGAGATATCGACGTTTTACTTTCAATGAAATGCTTGGACGAGGGTGTTGATGTTCCTCGAGCTGAAAATGCCATTTTCCTCTCGAGTACAGGAAATCCACGGCAATTTATTCAACGACGAGGTCGTGTGCTTCGCAAACATCAGGACAAGGAAAAGGCACACATTTGGGATATGGTTGTTGTGCCACCTGATATTTCTGAAAACCTCGACAACTCCATAGAAAAGAATCTTTTCTTAGGGGAAGTAAAAAGGATCATTAATTTTGCTTCGCTCGCAGATAACAGAGTGAGCATTATATACAGCAAACTAAATGATATTTGCATGACACTTGGAATTGACTTATTCCAAATCCTTGAAGATGAAGAAAAACAATATGAATAAATAATTAAATATGGCAATACAAGACGAAATGTACAATCTAATTGTTGATGAACTCAACAAGACAGTTGATGCAGGGAAAGAAAAAGTCCTTGTTGACATAAAAAAAGCTAAAGAGGTCGCAAAGCTTCTTACAAGTTTAAGCACTGATAGGGCAGAAGCAAGTTCTTTAGTTAACCAATACATAGCTCAAATAAAAATAATTTGCAATTCTAAATAAAATGCGAATAACTAACATAACAATCAATAATTTCCAATCTTACTATGGAGAGCAGTCCATAGATTTTGGGAAAGGCTTAAACCTTATAATAGGCAAAGGCGGTAAGGGAAAATCAAAGCTTTTTAATGCCTTTTATTGGGTTTTATTCGGTAAGATATATATATCTGAAATTGGTTGGAGAAGCACTGATGGCTTACCGAGCAATGCAAATTTTGCTCTGAAGCGCCATGAGTATATAAATAAAAAAGCATTAAAAGATGCACGTGAAGGAGATGTTGTAACGACATCTGTCCGAATAGAGCTAATTGACGATCAAGGCCTTTCATACGAGATTGAACGTAGTGCATCTGCTGAAAGACTCCAATTTGATGAATGGGATCATGAACGAGCCTGGAAAGTAAACAATAATCAGTTAAAAGTTTCACATGACAGTTCTACTGGAACAAAAGTTAAAGTAGATGATTTAGCCGCTGACGTTATTTCTGAGTTATTTCCTGAAGGTATTCGTGGCTACATTTGGTTTCAGGGTGAATCTTTAGACGACCTGATTAATTTCAGGTCTAAAGAAAACCTTCGTGATGCGGTTCGGCACATCTCATACTATCCTTATTATGAGAAATTATCTCAAATAATAAGTAGCGCCAAAACAAAAATCATTGCTTTAGAGTCAAAGCATTTGAGAGAAGCGAATAAACATAATAGTGCAGTTCGTGAGCTTGTTGGTAGAATAGAACAAGCCCAACGCACTATAAAGACAGAAAGTGAAAAGAAAAAACAGTTTGAAGATGAGATTACTCAAATCAATCTTCACCTGACAGAAAGTGAGAATAAGCTTTCCGGTTTAGCTGGCTTTACTCAATTAGTTAAGGAGTATGGACAATGCGAAACAGAAATCGCACAAATCAATGGTCGCCTTAATGAAATAGATAGTTTTCAAAGAAGAAAATTACCGGAGCTTTGGATTCTTCGCGGAATTGATTCGTTAATTCTTGAAAGTAAGAAAATAATAACAGAGCATGTTGAGGCAGAATACACGATGCCTGAACGTAAGTATCTTGATAATCCTGGTAGAAGCAAACTTGAAGAAATCTTACGAGATAAGATTTGCTTTGTTTGTGGCTCTCCTGTAGATGAGCAACATCAACATGCCATCGATTACATCAAGGAGCGAATGAGAATGCAAGAAGAATATCTTCAAGAACTTGAAGATTATCGCCAAAATATGGAGTTCTCGAAGCATTTTAATATGCTTATAGGAAAAATTGCTGATTATCCAGATTCCTTATTAGTTTCTCTTTCTCGAATTGATAAACAATATAAAGATTCAGAAGATGAGATAGAAAAACTTCACGCACAGCGCAAACGTTTTCTTGAAAAGAAAAGGACTCTTGATGCCAAAATCGAAGAAGCAAAAAAGAAACATGGTGTTGATCCTATTCAACAGGCGGGAACTGCTAATCTATTAAATAATAATATTCGTGGTTCTCGTGCGGAATTAGACAGAATCAAACGCAGACTTGAAGCAACAAATAAAATTATATCTGATGCTAAAGCAGAACTGCGTTCTGCTGAAAAAGAACTTGAAAAATTAAAAGGGAAAGGAGGAGATTCTGTTAACATGGTAGAAGAAACCGAGTGGAAGAATATCTCCACATTCTTAGAGGATATATGTGCTCGTGTTCAAGAGAAGGCTCGTATAGACCTTTTGCATTTGATTGAACAAAAAGCGAATGAATTTTATAAGAAATTCACCGAACATGATTCCGGTTATAAAGGCAGAATTGACATTGATGATGATTATACTATCAAGTTCGATGCTGGTCTAAACACAAGTCATGAAGACAGAAAAAAGATGAGCATTATTAATGCTCTACTTTCGCTAAACCAAGAGGCATTAGGCACCTTCTATCCATTCATTAGTGATGCCCCTACTTCGAGCTTCGACCCTGAGACAACTCATAAATATCTCATCGGTATTAAAGATATTTTTGAGCAAACTATAATTATCACTAAAGATGTTGAGTTAGACAGTGATAATTATACAGATATTTTCAATGCATCAAATGTGTCTCGAATCTATAATCTTGAAAGCAAACTATACTGCGAACAGTCTAAAGACCCAGAGATATATGAAGTTTCCACAATTATAAAAAGAAAAAAGTGATGGACGATATATTTGAAATTAAGTTCTCTTTTGAACAAAAAGTCAAAGATGAAGTAATCACCAAATTTGCAAACAAACAAGGTGGTCAATTCAATGTGTTTTCTTATCATTGGCAGCCATTCGTTTGGGCTGCTGTAATTGGCTTTTTAAGGGACGAACGTAAACCGCTCACACCACCAATAGCTGACAAGCCATTCTCTTTAGCTACGATGCGAGCACATGAGGGTGAACAGGACGCACAATCATTGATTTGTATGTGTATTGCAAAACATGGTTCATTAGATATTTTGAAGAATCCACAAGAAGCAATACAACTAATCAATGAATATGCAAACGGAGGATTCTATTATATAATGAAACTAATGGATAACGGAGAGAATACTTTTAACGACCTCGAAAAAGTCAAGCAAGAAATTTTTAACAGACATGTACAACAGTAAAACAAAAGAAGAGTATATTGATGATTTCTCTACTTTTAAGAGGAACCATAATTATGCAAAACCGGCTCCACATAAAGTCATCTATTATCTGGCTATAATAGATGCAATAACTTGTGGTTTTATTAAGTCTAATAGATTTACTTTTTGCCCTCAATTAGAGAGTAAATTTTTAGATAATTGGGAACGTTATATTGGAAATCAAACAGCATACAAAGCGAACGTATTTGTACCTGCTTTCTATTCCAAAACAGCTCCGTTTTACAGACTTGTTGATAATGAATTAATGCCGGAAAAGACAACTCCTTGTTCTTCTGTTAAATCTTTCAATAAGCAATACAAGTTTATCGAAATTGATGACGATTTATTCTCTTATATTAAAACTGACAAATCTTTCTCCGCAAGATTAAGAGTTGTATTAATATCATCATTAGTGTGAATCTCGTCAATGACGTTCCGGCTCCGCCGTCGGGCTATCGTGAATCGAGCCTAACGTCTCGACCGAAAGGCTTTTATCCCTAACGCATAAAACTAAATACTCTATAATATGAATAAACTCGGTAGAATTAAATCATGGTACATTGACCCTGATGACAACAGATTAATTTCAACAACTCACAACATCTTGTTTGTTGACGATGACAAGAACTATTTCGCACGTCATGATTCTGTAGAATCTGATGAGTACGACTTCCACATTGAATCCGGTGCATTTGAGCTAAACGGAGAGACTTATAATGCTCGCTTTACAGACATTTACGGTAGAACAAATTATGCTCATTTAAACCTGAATAACAATTCAAACGAAAAGGAAACACGTTATTTAAAACTACCAGATGCTTCACAAGGTGGCTTCTTAGCACTTATAGCTGTTGATTCAATTTTATCAATGGAAACCCCTACAGACGAAACTGTTGTTGATTCAGATACAGGTGAAGTTTACAACATTGATGTTAACAAACATACTCGGATATATACAAAGACAAATGGAGAAGATAGAAACGAGTTTTATATTCCTTTATCTTTAAAGGAAATGATATTACTCGTTAATAGCGACGCTCGATATACTGAATAATTAGTGCTAATTGGGCGTTCCGGCACCGCCGTCGGGCTTTGGCGGCATTGCCGTTGAGCCTCGGTCTCAATCCTGACGGACTAACAATCCCATAACGCATTGCCTCGGAGATACCTCCGGGGCTTTTTGTTTGCGGTGGAGTGAGCCAAAGTCGTGGGCTGCCGCTCCACTCTGTCGTCTTTGCGGAGGCTTGCTTAGTAAGAGTAAGGCATTTTGTCGCTCACCGAACATTGGCTGCTGCACTCGGCTTCGGACGTTGTAGGCACGGAAACGATGTTTGCTCTCTCGTCTGCCGTACCACTGCACTTGATTTTTAAGGTGTTGCCGCTTTCTCCGCTCTGAGTCCAAACTGCGGATAAAATGTTGTCATTCTCGCTTAACAGAATTGATTGTCATATAACATTGTGCAAGCCTAAAGCACGATAGGGAATTTTCCATTACAAAGTTAGCGATTTATCCACGCTCGAAAAGGGTGTACAAAGCAGCCTCGACAAATCTTCCTTTTTTAGTCTGCACCGAAAAAAGAGTATTTATCGGTCTTGCCCTTGTCGGCTGACGTGCCAAGGCACTGATTTCATTCGCTCCTGATTGCAATGTAAAATCAATCGCGCCTCGGCGCACAGTTATTAACAATTTAATTCTTACGACAATGACACATATTTCTCAATTCGCAGTTAAGGACTTCGACGCTTATGAAAACAGCAACGAGTTAAAAGAATATCAAGTGGAAGTGATTACTTTCGACGGTGAGAGCGAAACGGTTTACGTTGAAGCCTACAACGAAGTCGAAGCCTCAAACAAGGCAGCAGCACAGGTCGGCAACGCTGACTACACTATGGTTTACTCTTATAACTAAGCAAGCCTTCTTTCCGGAAAGACGGTCAGCCAAGCGGCTGACTTTCTTTTTGCTCTCTCCACCGCCGGGAACAGCGGAATGTATCTTAATCACACGGCTACCGCCGCTCCATTGCGTTTGTGCGATTGCCGCTTCACCGAGCCGGTCTTTGTTGGCTCGCTTCCGCCCAGCGTGGTTGATTGTAGCAGACTTTGCCACCTCAGTTCTTAGTGAACTTTGCTGATTTCCATGGTTGAATTATAGTGTATTCGTGGTTGCTGCCGATTAATTGAGAGTGCTGTTCTCCTAATTCGTGCCGATAAGTCTTCTCGCCAACACTTTAGGGCTGCATAGCATATCGCCCTCGGCGGTCATATTTGCTTAGTCAGTGCAGCTATTCATTCATTGTCAAATTAAAGATACATCGAGGGAGAAACGCCGCTACCCGGCTTTTCCCTCGCTCTCCACTTTGATGTCTCCGATGTCGGTGCTGACCGCTCGATGCTTGAACTGCACACAGCGGCACTCTTGGCTTGCAACCTACGCTCATTGTCGGGCAACGCCACGGAAATTGCGACGTGCGTTCGGCACTTGCAGCGACTTCAAGTGTGGCTCCACTTCCGGCTGAGGCTACAACCTCTTTGTTGCCGATTGCCTTTTTCGGCTACCTTTCCTGCTATGATTTTTCGGCAAGCCGACATTTCCCGATGAAGAACATTGATGACACGCAATCGCACCATTCATTTTAACTGTGCAAAGTTAGGACGATGTTCAGGCTGCAAGGGCAAGTGTGCACTTCGTGTTCCTCCTTGTTTCGCTTCGTTGCAACAAGGCAATCACCCTTGCGGCTCTACTTCACTGCTTCGTCCACTTGATTGCACGTAAAATAAACGGCGCTAATGCGCCAATGTTCAATCATCAAAAAATTAAAAATCATGGCAAAGAAAGTTTCAAAGAAAGCCGAACAGGCTGCTCAACAAGTCGAGAACGTAGTTATCCCACAGCCTACAGTTACTCCACATCTCATCGTCGCTCAACGCAAGTTTGACCGCTGGTACGTCTATTTCCAAGGTGTCGCCCCGAAAGACAATGTGGGCTGCGGTTGCAAGACTGCCAAGAGTGCTCTCCGCTATATGCACTTGCTCAAACATCGCTACGGCGCGGTCATCAGCCAAAACATCTACGACAAACTCAAAATGGAAGCGAGCAAAGAGGCGTAAGCCTCTTTGTCTTTCTCCCTCGATGTATAACTCTTTAATTTTACACGACAATGAACGAATATACTTGCTACACAAGACAAGGCAAATGGAAATTGACTGCCGACAGCGATATTGACGCTATGCGACAAGCCCTTTACTACTGTTGGCGTGACGATGAAGACTTTATCCGCCTCGAATTCCGCAAGGGTGCGGAGAACTACACGCTCTCAATCTTCCACATCGACAACAACGCTCACGAATGTTTCACACTATAATTCTCAAAACTATGCAAATCAACTACAACAAGTACACAGAATCAGAACTGAGGGTAATCCTCAAAGCAGCTCGTGCAATCAACTACGCTTTCGGGCTTCAGTTCCCGAGCCACAAAGAACAACTGGCTCTCCTGCTTGAAGACGAGCACTTCCGTGCAATCAATCAGATTGTGCATCAAACGTACAACGCCATTCGTGCAAAGTACATCGCTCGAGGCATCGACCCTGATGCGCCGGACTTCGTTCCGGACAGTTTGGAAGAATAAATTCTCCAAACGTTCCGCATCACACAGCGGCAGCCCTCACAGGGTTGCCGCTTTTCGTGTCTTTTGCATCGGCGATTTGTGAACGTAACTTTGCCGTATGATTAAGATACAGAATTTTCGGGCTATGATGTTGTCGTGTCATATCGGGACGATTTCGATACTGACCGACAAGGAGTATATCGACGTTGATATTTCAACGACGGAAACAGGTAAGTTGTTGTCGGAGCGTTATTACGCCACCGACGGCAGAGTGTTGCTATACGACTTGCGTTCGCTCGTCGAACAGGCGATGCGTCCGAGTGGTATTGTGGTGATGAGCGTGTGGTTCGAGGTGTATGTGGATATTCCCGACGACCACAGCGACGACTACGACCGTGGCGGATTCAAGTGCATCTATTGCGACCGCGACATCGACATCTACGATTTCGAGCCGCTGCTTAGGTCGCACTTCCTCACTGCAGCCGCATCGAGGCGCGTGGCTCCCGAGAGCTTCGTGTTCCTGCCGTTCTACGCCTACTATGGGGAACTCGTCAATTACGAAATCTTTGCAGATTTCCTTAGTGGCGGCGAGCCGGGGCATTGTTCGTTCAAAGGTCCTTTGCAGCAGACTTCGGCAACGAGCAACGAAGTGTGGACGCACACTATCTTTTGTGCCGAGGTAAAGCGACACGCCGAGGACATGGTGGGCGGAGAGGTAGAACTCACGGCGTTCACTGTTCGCGTGGGCGACCGTGCCGCCTCGTTCTTCATCGACAAGTCGCTTGCCGGAACTCGTCCGTTCTACTTCCGCAACTGCTTCAACGTGAGCGACAACTTGTTTGTTCCGGCTGTTACCACAGCCAAGACCAAGGTTGACCGCACGTTGGCAGTCCTCGGCAATGTGTCGCAGTTCTACGATGCCACTTGTGAGCAGACCTACGAGGTGCAGTCGGCAGGATTGACAGCCGACGAGTGTTCGCTCGCCGAGCAGATGTTCTGCTCCGACGATGTGCGAACGCCCTACGAGAGTGCACCTGACGACGGCGACTTCGACGCACTCCGCCCGGTGCTGATAACAGACTCCACAAGTGAGATTGCCGATGACCCGGAAAAGCCTAACACGGTTAAGTTTACTTGGCGATATGCGGAGAACCGCATCGCACAGCGTAATCCGTTAGGCTTAGGAATTTTCACCGAACCTTACGATTTTACATTCAGATAATGGCACGTTCAATTCATATCACTACGGCTCGCACTATGCTTAACAGCGGCGACCCGGTGGATATTTCCGTTTGGAAAGCAAACGGCGAAATTCTTCACCTGCATAATTGCATCTCGCTCCGCTACGATTTTTATGCCGGTACTCGCAATATAAAATTGCTCACGTCGGGGCAAATACGCAAAATCAGAGATTGTTGCATCTTCGCTGTCAATGACTGCGAAGTATTCCTTTAACGCTTATTTCATTCGCTATGGATAATTTGAATTTTAACTCGGTCGAAACGCTGCCGAACCTGTCGGCTCGGGCGGCGTTTCAAGTGAACTCGTCAGCGATCTTCAAAGAAGACGTTGACATTGTGCCGGTCATCATCGACGACACGCTCTCTTATATGCCGTGGGGAGGCGACAACAATATGCCATTCGACATATTGAAGCTCATCGAGGACGACGAGACGCTCTCCACGTGCCAGATGTTTAATGCTGAAGTCTGTTTCGGCAGTGGTCTGAGATACGACACTTGTCTTGCAACCGCCGCCGTCAAGAGCGAAGTCGAGGACTTCTTTCTTGATAACGACATCGCCTCATATTACCTCGGCGTATGCCAGGACTTCAAGCATTTTGGCTTTGCCGTGAGCGTGATTATCCTTTCTCGCGACGGCACGAAAATCGTGCGTCTGCTCCGCAAAGAGGCTTGTTATTGCCGCTTCGCTCCTGCCGGCAAGGACGGCAGAATAACTCGCCTTTTGTACGCAAATTGGAGAAAGTGCATCGCCTCACGGAGCGACATTGAGGTGATTGAGTTGCTTGATGCGGCTGCTCCATGGCGAGACCTGCAAGACAGGCTCGCCAAGAACACGACCTGCCGCAAGTTTGCTGTGGTGTCGCGAATACCGACCCCTGACAGCACTTATTATCCCATTCCCTATTATGCTTCGCTTTTCAAAGGGAAATGGTATAACATCAAGCAGCTCATCGGACTTGCCAAGGAGTCGAAACTCCGCAACTCAGCACCTATCAAGTACCAAATCGAGATTTCCCAAAAGTATTGGGAATCGATTTTCCGCAGTGAGGGCATCACAGACCGCCGCAAGCAACAGGAACGCATCGTGCAGGAGAAGCAGAGCATTCTCGACTTCCTCACCGGGGCGGAGAACAGCGGCAAAGCCTGGTTCTCGACGTTCTACGTTACGCCCGACGGCAAGGAGCAGCACGATGTGGTCATCAACAAAATTGATGACTCCAAGGAGGGTGGAGACTGGAGCACCGACATTCAGGAGGCCGTAAATATGTTCTGCTTTACTATGCGTGTGCATAGTAATCTTGTCGGCAGTGTGCCCGGCAAGTCGCAGTCGAACAATTCCGGCTCCGACAAACGCGAACTTTACACAATAGCACAGGCACTCCAAAAGCCGTATCACGACTTGCTTTTCACCGTCCATCGAATTATCATTCGCTTTAATGGGTGGAAAGGTGTCGTGCCTGATTGTCCGTTTATTCAACTAACCACGCTCGACGAACACGCCGACGCTAAACAAGTAACTACAAATGGCGAAACTGATAAACAATGACGACACATTGCGGCAGTACCTACCTAATGTGTTCGCAACTGTCAAAGGCGAAGTGTCGCTTTTTGACAAGGTCAAGGTCGATATTGACCTTGCGGAAAACTGGGTGATTGAAACTTTCGTTTCCACCAAGACTTTCAACACGATTTGCGGTTATGCCGATGATAACCCGATAAAGATTATCACTGCAAAACTCATTGCCTCGGAGGCACTTCGTAGGGCAATCCCTTCGCTCGATTTGGTGCTTACTCCAAATGGCTTTGGAGTGGTCAGCAACCAAAACGTCGCTCCGGCATCGAAAGAGAGAGTTGACAGGTTGATTGGCTCGCTCGCCGACTACCGCGATGATTGCATCGCCAATCTGCTTCCTGCACTTGTCGGTGCGAGTCAGTGGCTCACCTCCTCGCAGGCTTCGTTCTTCGGGGAAACGTTGTTTCCGGACCTCGCCATCACCGAACAAGTGAAAGGCACAGGCTCGAAGTGGGAGCGTTATCTCGCACTTCGCCCAAAAATTCTCGACATCGAGGCTTCGCTTGCCGAGGAATTTTTCTCGCCCGAACTGATGGCTCGGTTGAGAAACGAGGTGCTGCGGAAGACGCACACGGCAGACCTTGCCCGCGTCATCAACGCCATTCGGGGGCAAGTCGTTGATTTGCTCAATGGCGGCTCAATCAGAATGAGAGATATGATTGACGTGGTGAACCACATTCGATGCAATCCCGACTTGTTTCCTGAGTGGCACGATTCGGAAACGGCGAAGTTGTATGCACCGCCAATCTTCAAGAACAAAAAGGAAGCAAAAGGCTACTTCTTTTGATGAACATTCAGCGGTAGTCGGGTTACTGTTTCATCACTCAGCATTGCGTCTGCCATAATTATAACGAGAGTTATGACACGGAGCACTGATTTTAATTCACAAAGTTAGAATCGGCGTTCACTAAGTCAAGGACAAGCACGTTGGCTGCCATTCTCATTCTTCCGAGGATGCAGACCAATCCTTGACAAGCCGCTCTCTATGCCGCTTCTTTTGGTTTGTTCGTAAAATCTAACGTGCTTCGGCACATAACTCTTTAATTCGTTATAATTATGATTACAGCAGACTTATTCAAGAAAGATGAAATGATCGTCACAATCGGCGACTACAAGCAAGAATGCCCCAAGGGCAAAAGAAGTTTCTACTCCTTCGTCACTTTTGATGATTTCTCGACGGTGCATTGGACTAACTTCTTCGCCACAAATCGCACTGAAGCACTCAATCAAGTCATGGAACGCTTCGCTGATTGCACCGAATACATTCATTCAATCTCCATTCACGAATCGGAAGATTGAGCCGCTCATCGACAACAAAGGCTCCCACATCGGGAGTCTTTTGCTGTCTTTTCTAAGGTCTGCCGTGTGCTTTACCTTTGTTGAAAAAAGATATTATGGCAACCATTTCGATAAATCTCAATGTGCCGCAAGGGTGGCACGAACTCGACGACGCACAACTGCGTTACGTCTATTCGCTTATCGCCAAGGAGTTTGCCGCTGACGAGATTAAGACGCTCGCTTTGCTTCACTTCAGCGGCTGCAAGGTTATCGCTCGCCACGCCAAGAACTCTTTCCTGCTGAAGCACGGAAAGGATGTGTTTCAAACGTCAGGTACGCAACTCGCCGAGGTGATACCCTCACTCGGCTGGCTCGATGCGATACCGGCATCGCCTGTCCGCCTAAGTAAACTCCGCAACCACGCAAGCGTGGATGCTGAGTTTCAAGGCGTACCGTTTGAAACGTATATTGTGGTGGAAAACCTTTATCAAGGTTTCCTCTCCACTCAAAAAGATGCTTTGCTCGACGACATCGCACACGTTCTTTATCCCGGTTGTTCGGCGACCCTCACGCCCGAAGAACGTATCAGCATCTTTTATTGGGTGGCTTCGCTAAAGGATATGTTTGCCCGACGTTTTTCGGATTTTTTTCAGCCGGCTACCGCCAACGCTGAAAACCTGCTCGGCAGTTCACCGAACATCGGCAAACAACTCCAGGAGTCGATGGACGCTCAAATTCGTGCTCTCACCAAAGGTGACATCACCAAGGAAAAGGAAATCCTCGCAATGGATACGTGGAGAGCATTGACAGAACTCAATGCACAAGCCAAAGAGTATAAACAGATAAACGCTCAAATCAATGCTAAAAAGTGACTGGAACGCAACCCAATTCTTCGAGGAATTGGTTGCGAAGAATAAACTTGCAGTTGCCGAAGGTTTTACCTTCTGCAAGGTATCGGGGCTTGAAGGCTTCGAGGAAGCACTTCACGCCTTGCAATCGGCTAAAGCCTTTTGCTGCGTAAGCGACATCGCCGACGGATATACGGAACTCAACAACACGCCTCACACTCGTCGCATCAAAACGGTGTTTCTCGCCATGCGTCACGCCATAGATGATATGGACGCTCGCAACGAGTGCATGGAAATAATTCGTGAACTGTTCCGACAATTTATGTCGGTGCTCACACTCGAACGTGTCAAGTTAGAGCAGAACTGCATCTACCTTGACCCACGAATATCGTTCTACGAGATTGACCGATATTTCTTCTCAGGCTGTGCCTGTGCTTATTTCCAAGTGGCGGTTGATGTGTTCACAGACCTTAGATATAATAAAGATGAGTGGAGATAAGCAGCTCGAAGAACGCCGCAAATATGTCACGGCTTTCAACGCTACGATGGTGCGGATTTGGCGAGAGCAAATAAATTTGCTCGGTGTGATTGACACGGGAGCGTTGTACCGCTCCACGGTGGCGGTGCGTATGGCTGCCGACGGCAAGTTTACGCAAATCACGCTCGCCCAATCGTTCAACACCTACGGTATTTTCGTGGACTACGGCACAGGCTCGAACACGCCTCGCGGCAATTCTGGCGACCTGGGCGACGGTTTCGTGAACCGCCGCAAACGCCGTAGGTGGTTCTCACGAAAATACTTCGCCTCAGTGATGAACATTCAGGAATTTTATGCCGACAACCTCGGCAAGCAATTCTGCAACGTTATTTCAAATGCGTTGAATCCGGATTTGATGCGTCACTCTATTAGAAAGTAGTAGCAAAGACATATCTTAGATAAAGAGCCACTACACAAACTATGACGGAGAAAAAGGCTAATACACTAAAAGTTTTCTTCAACGCATAACAGCAATAGAAGAAACTGAAGATTAGAATAACCCAACCAATGTAAGGAATAATGCCCAATAAGGCTCCAAAGATAGAAATGATAAAGGATTTTTCGATGAGCTGATTGTGTGCTCGACGTTCCTCCATTTCCTTATCTATCTTTTCCTTGAATTGTCTGAATTTTTCTTCGTTGCTTTCCATAATGCAAAGTTACGATTTTTTACTGAAATTCGTGTCTTTTCGTTGAACAGTGATAGCCCATAACTTTGCTGAAAAATCAAAGATTATGGCTATCAATACATCAACCATTACAAAACTTATCAGCGATTTTCGGGCACTGTCACAAAAGGGCAGTATCTCGCCCGAATCGCTTGGCGTTCTGCTCCAACGTCTCGCAGACCTTATAAATACCGCTGCTGCGGACGGCGATTTCACTGCCATTTCAGATGCTCTCAACGCTGTGCCTACGGCTCTCGTTTCGATTAGTCAAGGTTCGGCAGATCGTAATGACATTCTTATGGATGTCACTACGTCGAACCTCGTCAAAGGGCTTCAAGCATCGGTGAAAGACCTGGTTTTCATTCGCCAAGCCACTACTGAACGAGCCGGAGCGATGCGAGCACAACAGGTCGCGGACCTTAACAACACTCGCACAGGGCTTGCCGCGTTGCAGAAAACTGTCGCAACTCTTTCGGACTTGGTCGCTCAACTCGAAACTACCGTTTCGACTAACGGAGAACTGCTGAATCGTGTAGATGAAGTGGCGAACTATTGTTCGGAGGGCATCGCCGACCTTACAGAAAATCTGCAAGTTACGAACGACGATTTGGCTGCTACGCAGAAATCCGTTCAAGACAATAGTTCGACTATTACCTCGATAAAGGCGAAGACTGATTGTCCTCGCATTGCAGTGGATATTGTCGATGGGAAACTCCACGTCTATAACGCTTCATACTACACCAAGAACGGCTATTATCCATTCGTTTTTCGCTTTACCTCAAAACGAAATCGTTGCACTTTGGAAAATTATCCTGATAAAAAACGCGGTGCGAAAAACAAAGGTTGGCACGTCATCGGCGGCTTACCGAACAACGTAAAGTTTGACTCAAGCGGTTTTGTGATGTTCCGAACCTCTCCACTCGAAGAATGGCATCACCTTGGTAACAATTTAATTTCGCACTCTTACGAGGCGAAATATGTGGTCGGAGTGAAAGGCACAGGCGAGAAGATGTATGTGCCGTGGGGAAAGAAGAAAGTGAGGGTCACGAGCAACCGCGGCACTTATCTGATGCGGCGTTTTCGCTTCGCTATCGGCTTCGCGAAATCATTCAACAATGTTTTTGCTACAATAACACCGGCTCATTTGGTTTCAAATCTCGCCGAGTTTTCCGTGATTTTTGACCCTTGCACGAAAGAATTTCACTTGGGTAAATAAAAAAAGATGTAAGCAGTCGCCCACATCTACAAAAACCGTAAAGCAGTCACCCAACGGAATACTAAGAGATAAGCATACGCTCACCTCAATACACTGCAAAGTTACAAATTATTTCATTCACAACCAAATAATTATGAAACGAATCGACAGCAAATTGCAACTCATTTCAGCCGTGGTACTCATCGTACTCGGCGCAGGGTTGCTCATCGCAGGTTTTATTGTTCCGCCTACCGGCGTAATCGACAATTCAGTTCTTATCGCCTTCGGCGAAATACTGACTTTTGTAGGTTCGCTGTTCGGCATAGATTATCATTATAAATTCAAGAACAAATGAGAAAGATTTCAGAGATTATCATTCATTGTGCCGCGACTCCTGAAGGCAAGCCCTTCACGGTCGCCGACATCGATGCCTGGCACAAGAAGCGTGGCTTCCGGTGCATCGGTTATCACTTCGTGATTTACCTCGACGGCAGCGTCCACAAGGGACGTGACATTGAGAAAATCGGTGCTCACTGTTTGGGACATAACGCCAATTCAATCGGCATTTGCTACATTGGTGGCTGCGCGTCCAATGGCAAAACGCCCAAGGACACTCGCACCGAGGCGCAAAAGCAGTCGCTCGTTCGGCTCATCACCGAACTTCGCCGCCGTTTCCCGAACGCAAGCGTTCACGGTCATGACGAGTTCGCCAATAAGGCTTGTCCTTCGTTTAACGTCAAGACTTCCGGATTATGCGAACTTTAGTTCTCCTTTCGTTGATTTTGCTCTGCTCGTGCCGCTCGCAGAAGCAAGTGCAGTCGGATTTTTCCGAAGATGTCCGGCTTACGAATACGACAGCAACCACATCGTCGTCGCAGTCGCTCCTTGATATGGTTGCGTCGTGGTCTTGCGACTTCGACAGCCTCGACATCTACGTCGAGCCGATTGTTGATAGTTGTCGCTCATCGGCGGCGGTTGCTGCGGCGCAACCGTCCCGGTTGCACCTCCGCGCCCGACACGCCTCAATCGCCAACAAGACAACGATAAATCAGGCTGTTCGCACTGACTCCGCAGTCATTGACACGTTGGCGGTTCACCGCACAACGCAGCGCGAGGATAAGACGAACTCCGAGAGTTCCGGGGTTTATAAGCCTCCTGACGGAAGCATCGTTTTGGTTTTTCTTGCCATTGCAATCATACTCTTTTTCTTCATTAAACTACATAGTAAGTAAAGTTTTTTCATAAGTAGGCGACTTGTCCGTGAGGATAGGTCGCTTCGCTTTTGGCGAGTGCTCATCTTTGACCCTCCCACCCGAAGGCGACGATGCAATCTCTCCACGTTCTTCGTTGCGCCCTCCACGGAAGTCTTTTGCCTTCGCACTTAGAACAGCGGCAAGCCGCCCGGTCGGCACATCGGAACAAGAGAGTGTAGCAATGTGAAGCCTCTACGTTTCCGCGACACCGCACTCGCTGCGCTCGACGGTGTCTGCTCCAACTCCGCTGCTGCACACCGCTGACGCTTTGCAACACACTCTTTCAACGGCTGGCGCTGTTGTCCGATACCTCCCTTGTACAAAGTGCTTTTGGCAGAGACTTCTCGCTACGTTCTCCACTGCGAGCAAGAGATATACTATCATCGCCTTCTTTCCCGCTTGGCGGTGCACTCGCATTATTCGCCTGGCGGCACAGCGGATTTGTCGCATCGATGCTCACTCGCTACACTAACTCACTCCGTTCGTCGGCGGGCTTTCCCTGCAATCGGTTACGGCAACACTGCGTGCCGGTCGGAACATCGGAACAAGAGAGTGTAGCAATATGAAGCCTCTACGCCTACACGATACCGCACTCGCTGCGCTCATACGGTATCTGCTCCGGCTCCGCTGCTGCACACCGCTACCGCTTTGCAACACACTCTTTCAACGGCTGGCGCTGTTGTCCGATACCTCCCTTTGCCCAAACCTCATTTGTGAAATCCTTCGCCTCCTCGCTCCACTCACACGTTGCGAGCAAGCATCGCTGCTTCGGTGGTTTGACGTTTCTCGTTCATCGGCTGAAGGCTCGCAACTATCGTTGCCACGATGAACGATAAACGGTTTTCATTATACGCGATGTGCGGTGCGACGTGGCACTAACTCCATTCCGCCTATGACGGCTGCCGCTGCACTCCTTTCGAGTTTTGTTCGGGCAGTCTTAACGTGGCGACTCCGCACAGTGACATCGAACTGCAAGCAGTCCGACGACACTTCTTCGGCGGCATCGCCACTAATTGCCTGAACAACTCCAAATCCGCTCCGCTCTCGCCGTCATCATCTCCATTACGCACAGCCTCGTCATCACCGCTCATCGCAGTGTTTAACCTTGCCTTTGGCAAGAGAGAGGTGTTGCCGTGGGCGACAAAATCTGCAAGCCGATTTTGTCACGCACGCCAACTCATTCACCGCACATCGCTCGCATATTCCGCTCGGCTTTTAAGGGCGAGGTCGGCAAAACGATTGAGGGCGGTGGGGGGTCTTTACAGACGGTAGCAGGTGGAATACTTCCCCTGCACCCCTTATTCGGCTATTACATAGCCTTTTAGCGTTTTCAGCCCTTAACAAACTGAAAACTTGCCAAATTTTCGCACCATTTTTTGACTCTTTACACGCTGTGCCAGTGTCTTTTATGGTGCCAAAATTTTCGCTCAAATTTGCTACTCAAAGCAGCGAATTTGAGTGCTTAGGGAAAATGCACTTAGAGCACATTCTTCCCTGATACCTCTCGTTCCTCTCTCTATAAACGATAAACAATAAACTATAAACGCTCCAATATGGCTAACTACAACACCACTGCCAATGTCGTTCTTTCGGTTAACGGCAAACAGGCGCAACAAGTGCTCTCCACGCTTCAGCGTGAGGCATCGAACTTGGAGAAGAAAATCGCTAAAGCGGCTACCGCCGGCGACAAGGCTACGATGCGTAAACTGCAACGTGAACTCTCCAACACCAAACGAATTATTGACCAACTGCAAGGCTCGGCAGCTACCGCTGACCAAGTGCTCAGACGGCTTGACAAGGCTTCGCCTCGTGAACTTAACAAGACGCTCAAGACATTGCAGTCGCAGTTGTCGGGTATTCAACGAGGCACCGCCGCTTGGGACGCTCACGTCGCCAAGATTAAGGCGGTGAAAACGGAACTGCAAAAGGTAAATGCCACTTTGGCTACTCAACAATCCCGTTGGGACAGAATGAATATGTGGCTCAACAATGCCCAGACGTTCATTATGGGTCTTGCTGCTGCCATTACAGGTCTTGTAATGGCGGGCCGCAAGGCGGTGAATGCTTTTGCTGAAATGGAGGAGGAACTCGCCAACACCCGAAAATACACGGGGTTGACGGAGCAGAAGGTGCTCGAACTGAATGAGGCATTTAAGAAGATGGATACCCGTACTCCTCGTGAGAAGTTGAACGAACTCGCCCAGGAAGCCGGGCGTCTCGGCAAGAACACGCTCGAATCGGTACAGGGTTATGTGGAAGCCGCAGACATCATCAACGTGGCTCTCGTGGACCTCGGAGCAGGTGCCACGCAGACCATCGCGAAGCTCACTAACATCTTCGGTGTCGAGGAACTGCTCGGCACCAAAGATGCGATGCTTGCAGTCGGCTCCACGGTGAATGTGCTTTCGCAGAACTGTACCGCTTCGAAGCCTTACCTCGTGGAGTTCGCTCAACGTATGGCTGGTATCGGCTCGCAAGCCGGTCTTACCATTCCGCAAATCCTCGCTTTTGGCGCTGTCCTGGATGCCAACGGCCAAAAGGTGGAGATGTCGGCAACTGCTATCCAAAAGGTTATCATGAACCTTGCCAACAAGAACCACGAGTTTGCCGCTACGCTCGGAATGGATGCCGAAAAGCTCAATCAGACATTGAAGCATTCGGCGAAGGACGGCTTGCTGATGTTCCTTGAAGCCTTGCAGAACATGGGTAAGGAGGTTGGCTTCGAGAATGCCACGATGATTCTTGCTCCGGCTTTCAAGGAGATGGGTCTTGATGCGGCTCGTGTGTCGCAGGTGCTTTCCACTCTCGCCATGCACCTCGACGAAGTGAAGTGGCAGATGGGCGAGGCTGACAAGGCGTTCCGGGAAGCATCGTCAGCGACTAAGGAATATGAAATCTTCAACAACACGGCTCAGGCGGCTATCGACAAGGCGAAGAAGCGTGTAACGGAACTCGCTATCGAACTCGGAGAAAAACTCTATCCGATTATGAAGCATATCTATACTTCTTCGGGCATTTTCCTCCGTGTGCTTAATACGATAGTGTCGTTCCTTATTGAATACCGCCGTGTTATTGTGCCTCTCGTGGCGGCTATCGCCTCCTATTACGCCACGGTCGGCATCGCAAAGATGGCTACGGCTGCGTGGAATGGGGTCTTATTGTTAGGCAGAACTGTAATAACTACTTTTAAATATGTGGTAGGTCTTTGCGAGGTGGCTGTCATTCGCTTTACTCACGGTGCCAAGGCTGCCGGAACGGCGATGACGTTCCTTAACCAGTCGATGAAGGCATCTCCTTGGGGGCTTATTATCTCTGCCGTCACTGCCGTGGGTGTAGGCATCTACAACCTCACGCAGAAGTTCAAGCAGCAACGTGCGGAGCAGGAAAAGGCTCGTAAGGAAATGGAGGAGTACAAGAAAAGCCTCACCGACTTGTCGGAGGCGGCTGCGCAGTCTGCGGCTAACGAGATGAGCCGTGTGGAGGCTCTCTACAAGACTGCGGTCGATGAAGCGAAGTCGAAAGACGAGCGTCGAAAGTCGGCGGAACGCCTTCAGAAGCTCTATCCTGACTATTTCAAGAATCTTTCGACGGAGGAGATTATGGTGGGTAAGGCGAAAACGCAATACAATAATCTCCGTGACGCTATCATCGAGGTGGCTCGCGCTCGTGCCGCTGCGGCTAAAATCGAGGAGAATGAAAAGGAACTTTTAACGCTGGAGCAACAGGCTCCGGACTTGAAACGGCAAATGGAGGCTGACCAACGTGCTCACGATGCTGCGGTGGCTGAATGGAACCGTGCCAGGGAACAGGAGAATAACATTGCCTACACTAACTCTACTGATGCGGCTGCCGGTGGCATCGTCAATGTTACTCCATACGCTAACAAGGTGGCTTCTACAGGTGCAACGCTAAACGCTTCTCGCTCTGCCTATAATGCCAATATCACGAAGCAGCGGCAACTGAATGAGGCTAACGAATTTCTGCGTCAGAAATATAACGTCTCGGAGGCGGCTATCGCCGATGCCGGAAGTGTGAGCGACGTTAATATTCCTAATGGTGGTCTTGGTGGAGGTGGCGGCTCTACTGTCGTTGCAGACCGCTTTGCGGAGGAGCAACGATGGCGTGAGCGTGAGGAGGCTTCGGCTCGTATCGCTTACGCTACCGGCAAGAAGGACTATCTTGCCTATACTGCCGATATGGACCGCATCGCCGTGGAGTTCTACGAGAAGCAACTCTTGCACACTGACCTTTCGGAAGACGAGCGTTTGCAGATTACTGCAAAGTGGCGTGAGGCGCAGATGAAGCAACAGCAGCACGCTGACGCGGCTTTGCTCTCGCAGTCGGTGGATGCCGAGAATGCCCGCTATGACGCTCAAATGGCGGAGGTGAAGCAGTTCTACATCGACGGTCAAATCTCAAAGGAGACCTACGACCAACGCATCGAGGAGTACGAGATATTGCACCAGAGCAATCTCTCTAAAATCTATGCCGAGGGCAGCAAGGAGCGGCTTCAGGCGGAGCAGCAGTTGCAGTCTTTGCTGATAGCGCAGATGCAACGCCGTCAGCGTGAAACGGAGGAGAACGAACGCAAACTCGCATCGATGAAGAAGGAGTTTTTCGGGGACAATCCGCAGGAACGGCAAGCCAAATACGATGCCGATTTGGCGTTGCTTCAGACGGTCTATGACCGCGAAATTGCGGCTGCCGGCGACAATGCTGCCGAAAAACTGCGCATCGAGGAGGCTTTTCAGCAAGCGAAGCTCGCTCTGCAAAAGCGTTATGGTTTGCTCGCAGAGGAGGACGAACGCAACAGAATGCAACGTGCCGTTGCCGACTCGGTGGAGTGGCTTAACGGAGACGGCGGAAAGGCGATGCAGGGTGCTATCTCTACGCTCACTTCGGGCATGGGTGCCATCTTTTCTTCGTTGTCCTCGCTCATTCAGGCGGAACTCGAAATCGAGACTGCCGCCATTGAGAAACGCTACGACAAGGAAATCTCCGCTGCGGAGGGCAACTCGTACAAGGTGAAGAAGCTCGAGGCACAAAAGGAAAAGGAAATCGCCAAGGCGAAGAACGAGGCGAACCGCAAGATGTTCGCCATGCAGGTCATTCAGGCGGTGGCTCAAACGGCTCAAAACGCCATTTCCGCCTACGGCTCTGCCGCCGCTATCCCGGTCATCGGTTACATTCTTGCTCCTATCGCCGCAGGTATGGCTGTGGCTGCCGGTATGATACAAATTGCGGCTATCAAGAAACAGCAGCAGGCTGCGGAGGCGCAGGGCTATTCTGCGGGCGGTTTTACTCCCGACGGTGACAAGGACGAGCCTGTCGGCATAGTCCATGCCGGGGAATGGGTTGCTTCCCAAAAACTTGTGAAGTCGCCGAAAACTCGCCCGATTATCGAGGCTCTCGAATACGCCCAGAGAACTAACACTATCGGATCGCTAAACGCAGCCGATGTGTCTCGTTCTATCACCGCTCCGATGTTTCTTGCTTCGACGCCGCAACAATCCGTTCAGCCTAATGTCATCGTTAATGTTCCTGCTCAAACTTCGCCTAACACGAAGATCGAGCAGACTCTCGACAGACTGAACGAGAGATTGAACGAGCCTTTTGTCACGGTGGCTACCGTAACCGGCGACAAAGGCATTAACAAGGCTCAGGACGACTACGAAAGACTTTTACGCAATAAATCACCTAAAACTCGCAAGTAATGAAAATCTTAATCAATGGTAAGTTAGCCGCATTAAAGGAGAACACTTCGTTTGAATATATCGCCGACAACCGCCTTTTCAGCGGCTCTGACGGCTACTCGCTCACAATCACCTTTCCGCTACGTGGATGCTCGCAGAACCTCGCTATCTTCGGCAACATCAACCGTGCCGACGTTGCGGCTAACAAGGTGATTTTCGACTGCCAAATTATTGACCGTGCACTTGTGCTGCGTGGCTCTATCGTCGTGACGGAGATTTCCCAAGCCGAAGTGAAAACACAATTCCTCGAAGGACGGTCGGAGGTGAACTTCGACACTACCTTCGATGACATCTACATCAACGAACTTGACCTCGGTTCGCCGACTACGGTTTACACTTCGGCAATCACGCCGATGCGTGCCTGGAATGATGGCTTCTACAATCTTTCATTTGTCGCCTTGCCGTGGGTGAATGATGCTTCGGGCAACATTCAGAACTGCACGAAGTACGTCAATGGCTCGTATTCGTGGCACGACGACACGACAGGCTTATCGTGGCAGCCTTATCTGCTCTATATCGTAAAGAAGATTTGCGAAGCTGTGGGCTACACCTACGATTTTACGGCGTGGGAAGAAAAGGAGGAACACCGCTACTTGCTTGTTTGCAACACGCTCCCTTACGCTTGGCACATGCCGAAGTTCGCCAGGGCTTTGCCGCACTGGACCGTGGCGGAGTTCTTCGAGAAGCTCGAACCTTTTCTTGAAGCGGAGTTCGACATCGACCACCGCAGCCGTCATATCGGTTTCGCCTATTCTAAGGACATTCTTGCCGCACTGCCGCCGGTGGCTATTGACAAGGTCATCGACGAGCACACCGTGGAGGTCAAGGTGGAGGACGATAACTGCGAGTATCGAGAAGCGAAGAACCTTGTCTATGCAGAGTGCGACCACGAGATGTGGAAGTTCTATTCTTGCGACTGGTTTATCAAGTCGTGGGGAGGCGGTGCTGTGCAGTACGACACACTAAATGCGTTGCTCGCCGCTAACAAGAGCTATGCGACGTGGGACGGCAATTCGGGGCGTGGCTCGACTATAGGTAAGTTGCTCTACGCAAAAGACCTCGACATTTACTTCGTCATTCGTGCCGTTGAGAAAACGCTCGTCGAGAAACGAGATTGGCTTCCGAACAGATATTCTTACAAGTGCATTTTGCAGCCTGTAAACCTGTTCGGCGGTCGCATTGTCGATGACAGCGAGGAGGCGGAGGAGAACGAGGTGGAGTTTGTTCCGGCATGGATTGACTTCACGGACTCCACATATGGACGTTGCCTTTTCCTCGCTTTTTCGGGCTACGACGAGAACGACACTTCGGGCGATGCCTCGTTTGTTCGTGGCGAAAGCCGCGAGGAACGCAAGCAGCGCATCGACAACACTTTCTATCAGCCTGTCTCGGTGCAGAACATCGAAGCCGGCGAAAAGGACAAAAAGAGCGAGTATTACGACAAAATCTATATCGGGTGGTGGGACGCTGCCGCCGACTACGACGGCAAACTCCCGTACCCTTACACCGAAGATGTGGTGATTGCGGAGGACTGGAGCAGTTACTTCCGTCCTCACACCACACTGCGGCTCAACAACAAGATTTTGAACAAATACCGCACTGTCTATCAGGTGAACCCGAAGCAAAAGGCGACATTTAAGTTTCTCTCCGACACAATTCCCAATCCTCGCAGCCTTTTCATTATCCGTGGCAAACGCTACGTCTGTGAAAAGTTAACTGCAACATTCACCTCGCAAGGAATGTCGCAGTTAATCAAAGGCATATTTTATCCTGTTTTAGAAACTTAATTAATGCTAATATATCTTTAATATACACCAATATTAAAGAATTTGGTTAAAATATATTGAATTTTCAAAGACGCTTAAAAGAGGCTGTTTTTGTACCACATTTTGACCCCTAAAGGTCAAAGTGTACCACAATTTGTGGTACAGTACCACAAAAACACTTTTCATAACTCTCTGTGGCACAACTGACTATAAAAAATTTTGTGACCGCACTCGGATCACCAAAGGGTCGCAATTTGCGACCCTTTTGTTATTCACTTACCTCTTAATACGGCTCAATTAAAAAAAGCGTTGTTGGAATGGCGGAATATATTGCACTTTGCGCCAAAAGACAATGTCAACGTTGGCAGGCTCCCTTCAGCCGGCGTGCATGCCTATGCCAGCGGCGGCGCTCACGCGGTCGGATGCCGTTTCTAATATTCCAAGCGGTTTTGCTGTTATCATAAGGTGCTTGTTTTTCGTATTGACAAAAAAACGGACGGCATGTTGCTGAAACACGCCGTCCGGCATTATCGTGATAAGGTTATGTTTGATTGTCGCCCTGCTTATCTGGCGATGATTTTTTCCACTTTTGAACCAGTGCGGCGAATGTAGAGGCAGCCCGGTGTCGGATTGTCAACACGCATGCCCTGCATGTTGTAATATTCTGGAGTGCCTTGCTCGTCAACGGTTATTTCGTCGACTCCGTCCTGAGCAGGAATCGTTACAAGAAACTTGTTGTGCGTGTTGCCGTTCATTGGTACGCCCTCAAGATAGTTGGCGAATGCAATCTGAAGGTAGTACATTTCGTTGTCGGGGAAGGTGATTTTCCCGTCGGCGAGTTTGCCAAACTCGATACCATAGTCAGGATTGAGAAGATCCTCAAATGTGAATATTTCACTGTGAATATACAGACCTACCATGCAGCTGACAGACACGCCGCCATAGTTGCTGACACTGAAGCCCATGTCCTGCCATTCCATCCACACGTGTTCTGGGTCTTCGGCGTGGATATAAAGGTCGTTGGCTTTAAAGTTGTTTTTGTCACCGAAGTAGGGGCAATTGCCGTTGCCGAACGGGTTGACAAGGCGATAGTAGCCAGGTGTTGTTTCGCTCTCTTCTATCTCCACATCCCATGTGGCGAGGAAGCTTTCGTCAATAGCCGAGAACATGTCGTCACAGAATGTACCCGTGCCCAACTGTTTCCAGCCGTCCTGTTTTTCGCGTGCGCCGACTGAAAGTGACAGGATAGCAAACAATGCAACTAAAAGGTAGTTTTTTCTCATACAAAAAAGATTAATGTTATAAAATAATTATCAACGTTACAAACTTATATTATTTGTATGATATATGCAATAGATTTTCACAAAAACTGCATAAAAAATCAAAGGATGGCTTCCAGATTTGAAAACCATCCATTTTTTTGCTGTTGTGATTGACAAATGAAAGTCGGCGCTATTCGTTCATGATGTCGAGCGGGCCGGAGTAGTCGAGGTCGGGGATTACGGGGACAACAGAGCCGTAGCCTTGGGCGTTCCAATAGAGGTCGGTGTCGGTGGCTTCGGGTTCGTGGTTTTCGTATTTTCCCGTCAGGACGTAGAACGGTTTCCCTTCCGGACTTGTGTAGTGGGCATATTCTTCGGTCCATAGGCCGCGGCATGCGCGTGCGCGTCGGAAGCCTTTCACGACACCTCCTTTGGGGAAGTTCACGTTGAGGCACACGCCGTCGGGCAGTCCGCGCTCGATGACACGCCGTGTGATTTCGGTGACGTGCGGCATGCAGGCGTCGAAGTCGGCAGCCGAAGGGTTGTGAGTGCAAACGGAGAACCCTATGCTTGGGATGCCTTGCAGACAACCCTCGATTACGGCACCCATCGTGCCTGAATAAATCACGGAGTTGCCCGTGTTTGAGCCGTGGTTGATGCCAGCCAGCACGAGGTCGGGTTGCTTGTCGACGATGGCGTTGAGCGCAAGTTTGACGCAGTCGGCAGGGGTGCCGTTTACAGACCACATCTGCGCACCGTTGTAGTCATCAATCCGTTTCGGCATAAGCATTGTGTTGCAGGAAATGGCCGACGAGCCGCCGGAGCGTGGGCCGTCGGGAGCGGCGACAATCACCGTGCCGAGCCCCGATACAGCGTCGACAAGACGGTGGATGCCTTCCATCGTTATCCCGTCGTCGTTTGATATGAGAATGAGTGGCATGAAATTTTATTTTACGAGTTCCTGGGCATGGCGGAAATCGTCGGGCGAGCCAACGTCGAGCCATGTTCCGTTGATAGGGTGGTAGATCACTTTGCGCCCGTCGGCAACGAGCATCTCTATGAGGTCGGTTGCGTCAAAGACGGTGTCGTCGGGGATGCGGTCGAGCAGCGCGCGCCGCACGATGTAGATTCCCGCGTTGGCGTAGTAGTTGTAGGTTGGCTTTTCCTCCAGTCCGAGGATGCGGTTGCCTTCGCTTCTGAATATGGCGAGCGGCACCGACACCATGTATGGGATCGCCGCGATTGTCATATCAGCCTGTTCCTCGATGTGCTGCAGGAACATGTCCTCATAGCTTATTGTGGTAAACAGGTCGGAGTTCATTATCAGCACATTGTCGTGCGACAGCCCGTCGACAAGCTTGGCTGCTCCGATTGTGCCGAGTTTGCGTGGTTCGCGCACGCAGCGCACGTCGACGCCGCCCACCGGACGCGAGAAATGCTCATCGAGCTGCTCTGCGAGGTAGTTGGTCGTGACGGCAATGTTTCTCACCCCGTTCCTGGCAAGAGCCTCCACGTTGTAGTCGATGATGCACTTGTCGCCGATTTTGAGCAGCGGCTTCGGGGTGGTCAGTGTCAGCGGTCGCAGCCTCTCTCCGCGACCGCCAGCCATCATTATGGCGTCGAGCGGCAGGATGGAGTGGCAAGAAGTGAAGTCGTAGACCTCCACGATGCGGCATTCGCTGTCGAGGCACGGCACGAGCGTGATTCCCTGTCGGCGCACCTCGCGCACCTTCTCCACGCTTATTTTGCCTTGTTCGAAGCGTCGGAAGTTGCGGTGCATTATCTCGCGGACTGTCACGTCGAGCGAGCGTTTGGCAATCAGAAACCGTCGCACGTCGCCGTCGGTCAGAGTGCCTGTCATGCGTTGCTTGTCGTCGACGGCGAAAAGCACCATCGATTGTCCCGACAGCCCGTTTATGCGCTCTATTGCCTCTATCAGAGAGGCGTCTTGGCTGATTATGTGTTTGCTGCAGTCGTACATTTGAAAAAAAACTTATTGGAGTCCGAAATTATAGATAAAAATCGTAACGGGCAAATTCTGAATGATTATTTGATTGCAAATTGCGTAATCGTCGGGAAAAAACAAGCGCGGAAGCTTGAATTTCTACAAACTTCCGCGCTGTGTTGTAATTGATGCGTCGTGTTATTTTCCACATTTTGCCTTGATGGCAGACTTTATGCGGTCGAAAATCTCATCAACGCTTCCCATGCCTTCGATGGCGAGGTATTCGCCTCCGTCCTCGTAGAATTTCTGCAGGGGCTGTGTCTGTGAGTGGTACACTTTCAAACGACTTTTGATGGTCTCGAGATTGTCATCGCTGCGTCCCGACTCCTGTCCGCGTTTGAGCAGACGCTGTACGAGTTCGTCCTCGTCGACGTGCAGGCCGACCACGGCGTCGACTTTTGCACCGCGCTCGGCAAGCATAGTCTTCAGAGCCTTTGCCTGCTCGATAGTGCGTGGGAAACCGTCGAAAATCACGCCGTCGCGTGCTTCCGGAGTGTTGTCGAGGATGTCGGCAAGAATGCTGATCATCAACTCGTCAGGAATCAATTGTCCTTTCGAAATATAGGCATCGGCAGTGCGGCCGAGTTCCGTGCCGCGTGCGATGTGGTCGCGCAGCACTTCTCCTGTAGAGATGTGGTGCAGGCCATAGTTCTTGATTAAGTTCTCGCTCTGAGTGCCCTTCCCGGAACCCGGAGCGCCAAAAATAACGATGTTGAACATAACTAATTGTAGATTTAAATGTTCGGGCTTCACCGTTTGCAATGATGAAGCCCGAAGATTATAGGGTTATAAATTACTTTCAAGGATGTATATATCCTTCAAGTTTCGGGCTTGTTCGTCAAGGTCGAGTCCGTAGCCGATGATGAATTTGGTCGGAATCTCGAAGCAGCAATAGTCGACGTTGACATCTACTTTTGCAGCAGAAGGCTTGCGCAGCAATGTGGCGAAACGAATTTCGGCAGGGTTCTGCTTTTTCAGTTCGGCAACGAGCTGCTGGGCGGTGTAGCCAGTGTCGACGATATCCTCGACAATCACAATTGTGCGTCCGGAGATGTCCTGGTCGAGTCCGAGCAGTTGCTTTACCGAACCGGTCGATTGCGTTCCGCAATAAGACTTGAACCTGATGAAAGAGATTTCCGATGGGAAATCGATCTGACGGAATAGGTCGGCGGCAAAAATAAATGCGCCGTTAAGCACGCACACAAACAAAGGGTTCTTGCTTTCGCAGTCTTTCTTTATTTCAGCTGCTACTTCTTTGATTCTTGCTTGAATCTTGTCGTTTGTAATGTAGGGAACAAACGTTTTATCGTCGATGACTACCTTGTCCATAAAGGGTTGGAATTTTAATAAATTGCGCAAATTTACGAATAATTAATTGTATTGCAATGCGTATATAGAAAAATGTGTGGACAAAATTACAAAGACGCTTGAATATTGCGTTCTTTCATCAGATGTTCGGCGATGAGCCAGTCGAGCGGAGTGTCGAGGTCGATTGATCGGGCGGCATCCATCGGACACATTCTGCGGCGTTTGAACTTGCCGAGAGGCATCTGTCTGAGACTTGTGGTGTTGATGACGTAGACCGCGCCGTTGTATTCCCACGCTTTCGGGGCATCCTGGCGCCGGGTGAAAGTCCCGTCGCCTTTCGAGATTTGCAGAAAACCGTCGTCGCCTTCCTCGAAGCAGTTGTAGTAGGGGTTGCTTTCCGCCTCTTTTACGGTCACCACCATGTCGATGTCGGGCGTGTAGAGCTCGAGTGCGCGGCGCACGTCGTCGGCGGTGCGCATTGGCGATGTTGGCTGCAGAAGCACGAGTCTGTCGTAGTCCACGCCGCGGTTATGGTAGAAGTCGAGGGCGTGCAGCATCACCTCGTATGAGCCGCTCTTGTCGGTGGCGAGACTGTCGGGGCGCATGAACGGCACGTCGAGTCCCATTTTCCGTGCGGTCTCGGCGATTTCCGGGTCGTCGGTCGAGAGGCAGATGTCGCGGTCGTCGGCAAATTCGCGTGCCACGTTGATTGAGTATCCAATCAGCGGCAGTCCGCAAAGCGGACGTATGTTTTTATGCGGTATGCCTTTGCTTCCGCCGCGGGCAGGGATGAGATACAGGGTTTTCATTGCAGCCAATGTGTTTGTAAACCAAGCGGGGCTGTATCGTAGATGATGCAGCCCCGCTTGTATTTCGGTTTTTTTGTAAATCTTATTTTGCAGGAGCCTGCTGAGCCGGAGCCGCTGCCGGAGCCTGAGCTGTTTTAGGAGCCTCTTTCTTGGCGGCAGGAGTGCCGAAGTTGGCAGGAGCTGTTGTCTGGGAAGGAACGTCCTGTGTGCGTGAAGCCTGTTCAGCCTTTGTTCCACCGATAAAGAAGGCGGAAGCGATGCTGAGCACGCAGATTACGATTGCGAGAGTCCAAGTCGCTTTTTCAACGAAACTGTTCGTTTTGCGAACACCGAGGATTTGGTTTGAACTTGCGTAGTTGGAAGCCAGACCTCCACCTTTGGATTTCTGGATCAAAACGATGCCAATCATCAAGATTGAGGCAATCACTATGAAAATTACTAATGCTTTAAACATTTCTGTTATTGTTTATTTTGTTTATATTTCTCGTTTTCAATCAGTTTCTTGAGGAAACGGATTTGGTCTGCAAAGTAAATACTTTTTTCTGAATAATTCAAACTTAATGATTGAATAATTTCTAAAGCCTTTGCGAATTTATGCTGACGGATGTATATTTTTGCGAGACTCTCGCTCAGCAGCGACGGGTCGTCGTCGGTGACTGGGGCTGTTGGCTTTGGTGCGCGCGCCACTTCCTCCGCCACTTCGTCCGCCTGTCTGTCGGCATCGTTGTCGGCAGTCGACGGGAAGCGTCCGCTTTGCTGCCGGCTGCGCGTGATGAATTTGTTGATAAGACGGTCGTGTTCGCTTTCCTCTCCGTTCTCTTCGGGCTCGCTTTTCTCCTCCTCTTTTGCCAGCAGCTGAGCATAGTCGGGTGTAGGGTTGAAGATTCGCTGTTCGAGGGCGCGTGTCTCGGCGTCGTCGTTGTTGCCGAATGTGTCGAGAAAGTGCGATATTGTGTCCATTGTGGATTTTGTCTTGTTGTCTGTTTCAGTGTTGTGAATGCGTATTGCGGAACCGTCGTTGCCTACGAGATAATAGAGGTCTTCGCGGTTTCCGATGGTTGTTGCCGCGCCGGCAAGCAGTTGCTGTCGTTGGCTGTCGGGCAGAGAGCCGTCCCGCATTCTCATCACCATTGCCGGAAGGAAATATGGGTAGTCGGCCATCAGCGAGCAGAATAGGCTGTCGTTGATGGCTGCACCGTTGGCAATGGCGCGGTCGAGACATTTGACGCGGTCGGTTTTCTCCATTTCTATATTGTTTGTAAGCTTACCAGTTGCCTGCTGTGGCATTGAAAATCAGCATTACGAGTTCCTCGGTTATTTCCTCGCAGAGTTGGTCCTGGACGTTGGTCAGCATCTCAGAAGAGTCGAAGTCGCGAAACGCCGAGAACGACTGGTCGATTGAGTTCTTCGGCTGCTTGTGGTCGGTGTATTTCACGCGCACCGATATTGTCAGTCTTGTCTTTGATGCGTATGCGTCCTCGGTCACCGCCTGCGGGGTGAGCGAGTAGCCTGTAATCTCTCCCTCGACGCTCAGATCGGTGTTTGAGCTGTCGACAATCCGCAGTCGTGTCTGCTTGGTGTATGTGTCGGTGAGCTTGTTCTCAAACATCGGCTGCAGCGGAGCGTAGACCATTGCCGCTCGGATAGGAAACTGCCCGACGTTGATGGTCTTATAGATAGAATAGTCGATGGCGGCGCCGTTCAGCTTGTAGTTGATGGTGCATGCGCTCAGTGCGACAATCATTGCCGCCACAATCCAGATGTATTTTAATTTGTTCATTCCAGTCCGTACTCTTTGATTTTTCTGTAGAGCGTCCGCTCGGATATTTTCAGTTCCTCGGCGGTTTTCTTCCGTTTGCCCTCGTTGCGCTCAAGCGATCGTTTTATGGTTTCGCGCTCGGTGTCCTCAAGGGTCATTGTCGCGTCGTCGTGCGGCTCCGCGTTGATGAATTCCGCCTCGTTGGGCTGGCTTGCCGGCAACGCATGCTGCGGCAGCATAGCCTGCGGCGCGAAATTTTTCTGCAGGTTCTTGATGGTGCCTATGTTTTGGCGTGGCTGCCCTTGTGCCAGATTCTCGATGTCGTCGCGCAGATTGTCGATTTCCTTGCGCATCTCGAAAATCATCTTGAAGAGCATCTCGCGTTCCTTTTCATAGGAGTGGAGCATCTCTCCCGGCGCCACAGCCGGCGTGAATTCGCCACCGGCGTATGGCAGATATGCTGCGACCTCGTCGGCAGTGATTTTCCTGCCGGCGTCAAACAGCGAAATCTGCTCAATCAGGTTTTTCAGCTGGCGCACGTTTCCCGGCCATCGGTAGCTCAGCAGGGCGCGTTTTGCCGAATCCTCAAACTCGATGGCAGGCATACGGTATTTGTCGGCGAAGTCGCGGCTGAACTTCCGTGACAGCAGGATTATGTCGTCGCCCCGGTCGCGCAGCGGCGGCACGACGATGAAGATTGTCGACAGTCGGTAGTAAAGGTCTTCGCGGAAACGTCCTTCCGCCACCGCCTTCTGCATGTTTACGTTTGTGGCGGCAACAACGCGGATGTTGGTCTTCTGCACCTCCGACGAGCCGACTTTGATGAATTCTCCCGACTCCAGCACTCGCAGCAGCCGCGCCTGTGTGGTCAGCGGCAGTTCCGCCACCTCGTCGAGAAAAATCGTGCCTCCGTTAGCCTCCTCGAAATAGCCTTTTCGTGAAGAGATGGCACCTGTAAACGCACCTTTCTCGTGTCCGAACAGCTCGGAGTCGATAGTACCTTCAGGGATTGCTCCGCAGTTTACGGCGATGTACTTGCTGTGCTTGCGCGAGCTGTAGGCATGGATAATCTGCGGGAAAAACTCCTTTCCGGCGCCGCTTTCACCGTTGATAAGCACCGACAGGTCGATCGGCGCCACTTGCAGGGCGCGTCCCACAGCCGCCATCAGGGCTGGGGAGTTTCCGATGATTCCAAATCGTTGTTTGGCTTCTTTTATTTCGGGGGTTATTTCGATATTCATATTGCAGTCTCCATACATTAAGCCTACAAAGATAGCGTTTTTTATGCATACGGATGCTTAGGAGACGGTTAAAATGCACTAACTTTGTGGAAGCAACAAGAAGGAATATGGATGAAAAAATGGAAATAGCGATTGTGCAGCATGATATTGTGGCTGAATCAGTGGAGCGGACGCTCTCGGGAATAGAGAGTCTGCTTGCCGGTGTCGAGGCGGTCGACCTGGTGGTTCTGCCAGAGATGTTTGCCACTGGATTTGACGTCGACGACGCGTCGGTGGCGGAGCCGGCATCGGGCGGCGCCGTGCTGCGGTGGATGCAGAGTCTTGCAGCCGCCAGGCGGTCGTCGGTGGAAGGCAGCGTGGCTGTCGACGACAACGGCCTCCGCAACCGCCATTATTTTGTCTATCCCGACGGCACATACCGCTACTACGACAAGCGTCATCTTTTCAGTTTCGGCGGCGAGAACCGTCTTTACCGGCAAGGCGTAAGCCCCTGTGTGGTGGAATATAAAGGAGTGCGCCTGCTGTTGCAGACGTGCTACGACCTGCGTTTCCCTGTGTTTTCGCGCAATTGCGGAGGCTGCTATGACGTGGCGGTGTATGTTGCGAGCTGGCCTAAGTCGCGCATCTCCGCATGGGACACGCTCCTTCAGGCGAGAGCCATAGAAAATCTTGCGTATGTCGTGGCGGTAAACCGGGTGGGAACGGTAGGCAAGTTGGAGTATGACGGCCACAGCCGTGTCGTTGACTATCTGGGCCGCACTGTCACGGGTGTAGCCGACAGCAAAGAGGGCGTTGCCGTGGCTGAAATCGACTTGTCGCGTCTGCGCGCTTTCCGCCGCAAATTTCCGGCACTTGACGATGCCGACCGTTTCACTGTCGACTTGTGACGGCCGCTGCGGTTGTAATGCTTGATGATGAGCTGATAAAATGTTGCGTAAATGTGAACGATACAGCCTTTGGCTTGTTAAAACAATTGTGGGCGGTTGACTGCGCTGCTGCTTGCTTTTTCTGGATTCAGACAGCTGAAATTCGGAGATGCAAGTTGCACATGCGTAGAAATTGCAAAATGTTTGCGTTGCAACCTTACACGGTGTGATAAAATGATGTTAAAACAATTAAAAAAGTTCCGCAAATAGCGGCCGTTGGCTGAATAATATATTATTTTTGTAGTGAAAATTAAAATTGAGAGGTGAGAACTAATGAATATCTACAATTTGGAAATTCATAAACAATGTGGTTTGTATAGTTTGCCGGAAGACGGTTCTATAAAAATCATGGACCGGAAGGAGGAGACGGAAGTCTTGTTCCTCGAGGAAAAACTGACCTATTCCAAACTGCTCTTCGTGTTGGAGGGAAAGGTCAAGTTGAAAATAAATAAGTTGGAAGTGCAGGTGGTTGGTCCTGGCAATGTGGCATTAGTGCCATGTAATTCCTATCTAATCGCGTCGGTAGAACCTGGAAGTTATCTTTTAATGGTTAATTTTACAGAAAAAGAGCCGTTTTGCTCGCGTTATTCGCTCGTGAACCTTATGCACGATGCCGATTCTGTGGAAGACAGTTCCCGTCGGGTGGGAGTCAGCCTGCCAATCAACGAGAGAATCAAGACATTTGTCGACTCAGTGGTTGCCTGCATGGACGACGGAATATCCAATAGTGTTTATTTCAACATTAAGAAGCAGGAATTGTTTTTGTTGATGCTGTCGTACTATGACAAGAACGATCTTGCAGAATTCTTCTACCCGCTGTTCTGCTTCAACCGCAAATTTGAGCAGCTCGTGATGAGCAACTACGAGAACGTCACTGACGTCAAGCATTTTGCCGCACTTCTGCACATGCCAGTGACCACGTTCCAACGCAAGTTTAAAAAGCATTTCAAGACATCGGTAAAGCAATGGCTTCTTGACCGCAAGGCAGAGCGTATGCTCTCCGACATCAAGACCACCAACCGGTCGATAACCGACCTTTCTAAGCGTTATGGCTTCTCTTCGGTGTCGTATTTCTCCAATTTCTGCAAGCATTATTTCGGCAAGACTCCTACGGAATTGCGCGCGGAGGGAAATCTTGATGATTAGTCGATGACAACAATTTGACAGACAGAAAATTCCATAAGATAATAGGCGACATCTCCGGCATCTCTGTGCCGGAGATGTTTACGTTTCCGTTCTGCTACACTCCTCATCCTCTCGTGGAGATGGCGGCGGGCTGTCTGCGCTCCTATCTCGACAAGCGGGCAGACCTCGCTGATGAATTGCAGTCGGGCAAGATGATGGGAGTGCTTGTTGTGGAAAATTCAGCGGGCGAGGTGGGCTATCTTGCCGCATTCTCCGGCAATCTCAGCCATTCCAACGACCACGATTTCTTCGTTCCGGCAGTTTACGACATACTCTGTCCGGACGGCGAGTTTAAGAGACGCGAGGCGGAAATCACGGAAATCAACCGTCGTGTCGACCAGGCAGAGCGTTGCGAGGCTATGGCTGAGGCGCGCAGTGCGGTCGACGAAGTCAGGATGCGTGGCGAGAAGGCAGTTGCCGACTACCGCGCCTATATGGCGCAGTGCAAGGCGGAGCGTCAGCGCCTGAGGGCCAATGGCGGCGACACTGCCGCACTTGTCGCCGAAAGCCAGTATCAGAAAGCCGAGCTCAAACGTCTGCGCCGTCGCGTGGATGGGGAAGTGCGCCTTGCCGGCAGCCGATTGTCGGCACTTGAGGCGGAAGTGGCGACGCTGAAAGAAGAACGCCGGCGCCTGTCGGAATCGCTTCAGCGGTGGATATTCGACCGCTTTGTCATGCTTGACGCCAAAGGCGACCGGCGCACGCTCACGCAGATATTTGCCGATGCCCGCGGCGAGCTGCCACCAGCCGGCGCCGGGGAGTGTGCCGCCCCGAAGCTGCTGCAGTATGCCTATGTCAACGGCTATCGTCCGCTGGCGATGGGCGAGTTTTGGGTCGGCAAGTCGCCCGTCGGCGAGTTGCGTCGCGACGGCTGCTTCTACGGTGCATGCAAGGGCAAGTGTGAACCCATACTGAACTATATGCTTCAAGGACTCCGCGTGGAGCCCAACCCTCTGGAGTCGGCGCATAAAGAAGAGTTGCGCACGGTTTATGAAGACGGCAGCCTGTGGGTTGTCGACAAGCCGTCGGGCATGCTTTCCGCTCCGGGCAAGGTGGGCGGCGTCTCGGTTGCCGAGATAGCTCGGCAGCGTTTTCCCGAGGCTTCCGGACTGATGGTGGTGCATCGGCTGGACATGCACACATCCGGACTGCTCGTCGTGGCTAAGACGCGCGACGCGTTTGTGGCATTGCGGCGTCAGTTTGAGGCAAAGGAAGTAAAGAAAACATACACGGCGCTTCTCGACGGCAACGTTGCCTCCGACGAGGGCAGCATCAGCCTGCCGCTGTCGGCCGACTGGCACAACCGTCCGCGGCAGAAGGTAGATTATGCCGACGGCAAGGAGGCGGTCACGCTTTATCGTGTGTTGGGGCGTGGCGGCGGCATGACAAGGGTTGAGTTCAACCCCGTCACCGGGCGCACACATCAGTTGAGAGTGCATGCGGCGAGTGCCGACGGCTTGAATGCCCCGATTCATGGCGATGCATTGTATGGCACTCCCGATGCAAGGCTCTGTCTGCATGCAAGTTGCATAATTTTCCGCCATCCCGACACGGGTGAATGGATGACGCTTGAAAGCACTCCAGAATTTTGAAAAGTATTGTTAAATCCCTAAAAAGATGTTATAAAACATATTTTTTAGGCAGAAAATGATGCGTAAATCAAATAATGTGTTTATCTTTGCAGTGTAAAAAAGATTTTTAGTGTATTAGAAGAGTTTTTTGTTAGGTTTGTTTTTTAGTTTGGGAATTGATTAAGTAAAGGTTGAAAATGTAATAAGTGGTTAAGTCCACGGCATCACAAGGTTCAAGTAAACTTGTTTGATAAAGTAATAAGGAAAAAGTGGTTTGGAAGCGGCGTCGTGGTGACGGTCGCTTTCTTTTTTTTATGTAATTTTGCGGTGTGGAAAATCAGAAATTGCGGAAAATAATACATATCGATATGGACGCATTTTTTGCGGCAGTCGAGCAGCGCGACAATCCAGAGTTGCGTGGCAAGCCCATTGCCGTAGGCAACGAAGGGCGTCGCGGAGTGGTTTCGACCGCCAGCTATGAAGCCCGTCGTTATGGAGTCCACAGCGCGATGTCGTCGGTCGTTGCTATTCGCCGCTGTCCGCAGTTGATATTCACACCGGTAAGGATGAGTGTGTATAAAGAGATTTCCGAGCATATCCATTCGATTTTCCATGATTATACAGACGTCATAGAGCCATTGTCGATCGACGAGGCATTTCTTGATGTGACAGAAAACAAGCAGGGCATTGAGCTGGCTGTCGACATTGCCAAAGACATAAAGCGCCGCATCAGTGAGGAACTCAATCTGACAGCGTCGGCAGGAGTGTCGTACAACAAATTTCTGGCGAAGATAGCTTCCGACTACCGCAAGCCCGACGGACTTTGCGTGATTCATCCCTCGCAGGCACTCGATTTTATTGCCCGTCTGCCCGTCGAGGCATTTTGGGGAGTCGGCGCTGTCACGGCAAAGAAAATGCATTCGATGGGAATCTATAACGGAGCCGTGTTGCGGTCATACTCCAAGGGCGGGCTGATAAGCGCGTTCGGGAAGATGGGGGCCGTGTACTACGACTTTGCGCGCGGCATCGACGACCGTCCGGTGGTGGTCGACCGCGAGCGCAAGTCGGTAGGTTGCGAGCGCACGCTTGAGGAAGACCTCACTCGCCGTTCGCTGCTGTCGGTGCATCTGTATCAGTTGGTGCTTGAGTTGGTGGAACGGTTGCGCAAAGGCAAGTTTGAGGGCAACGTGTTGACGCTTAAAGTGAAATTCTCCGATTTCACACAGATTACGCGCAGCCGCACCGTGGCGCAGCCGCTGACGTCGAAAACCCGCATCCTTCCGGTGGCAAAGTCGCTGCTTGCCGACATTGACGTTGAACACATGGCAGTGCGTCTGCTCGGCTTGTCGGTGTCGAAATCGGCGGCAGGTTTCCATCGTCCCGTAGCAGTGCAGCTGGAGTTGGATTTTTAGAGAGTGGAGATGGTTTGTCCCGACACCGCGCCGCATTCCGGCAACGCGAAAAACAGGCATGCGCTGGCTACGGCATTGTCGATGTCGCGGCACACGATGGCGTTGACCGTAGCGTTGGGGATTGCCGGAATCTCCGCAGTCTCCGGGCCGATGACCACAACCCTGCCGTAGTCGGGCTCCATGGGAAGAGCTGAGCGCAGCGTGCGCCAATGACTGGTGATTGCCGGCGCCATGTCGGCGGTGCAGATTACAATCTCAATGTCGCGCCAAGCCTTCATCACCCGGCTCATTGCTCGGCACAGCGTCTCGGCGCAGAACTCATTGACCGGGTTGAACTGCGCGCCTACAGCCTCGGCGTATGCCTGACCGCCGTCAATGTCTGTGCCGCAGAAAGCCACCTGGCATCCGGCATTGCAGAAAGCCTCAATCACAGCGTCGGCATCGGGAACCGCCACCACTACACGGCGGCGGGGAAATTTAAACTCCACGACCCCCTGACGGTTTCCGGCTGGCGACATGCGGTGGGGAGCGCGTCTGCCTGCCTTTGCGGCGGCATATTCTTCAAATTTCTTTTCCAGATAATTGTCAGCCATAGGGTTGCGGTTATTCGTTCACATCGGTCGCCTCGCCACGTGCGGCGGCGTTGAATGTTGCGATGTTTGGATAAGTGATTGTCGCCGCATCGGTGCCGTCGGCAAGCTCTACTTCGATTTCAATTCCGGCTTCCGCCCTTTCGATAAGCTCAGGGAGGGCACGGTCGATTTTCTTGATGTTTACAAGGTTTAGAATCTCCTGTTTGCGTTCAGCGGCAGAAGCCCAGGCGATGTCGCTGGCTGTCACGTCCCACACAAAAGTGATTTCGACCATGTTCTTGTCGTCGTCATAGTCTATTTCATCGACTCTCATCACAGAAGTGATTTCCTTGGGCATTTTATGCTCCAGTTGGTCGATTCTGTCTTCAAGTTTATGCCTGTCGAGCATCGAGCACGACGTAGCCCCCGCCATAAGGCAGATTGCAATGATAAGTATGCGTAGAGAAATTTTCATTGTCTTGAATGCTTTTGATGTGCAAAAGTAAGAAACTAATCAATAAATCAACCCATTGACGGCATTATTTGCATATTTTGTCGGGTATGGGCAAAAAATATGCCCGGTGTTTTGCGACCTTTGTACAAGAAAACAAAAGAACAAGCAGTGTTATGATAATCGAGACAGGAAAAATAGAGCGAGGCGACCGCGTTTACGCGTCGATGATTAAGTCAGGAAAAGTGTTGGCAGAATTGCGGTGTGACACGACAGTTTCCGGAATGACCGACGTCTACAAGGCATTGTGCCGCTTGTCGCCGATGGTCAAAGGATTTGTCAAAGTGAGCGTAAGCAACCGCACACGCGGTTGGTCGAAAACGTTGTCGCTGCTTGTAGGCAGGGAAATGCCGTCGGCAAGCCATAAAGAAATGATAGCCGCCGGGCTTATGGAGCGCGACGGCCAATTATGCATCCCTTTCAACTAAGGGTTTAGCATATCTTTATTGAAAAATTCGAGAATCTCGAGCGAAGCCCTGTAAGCCTCTACGGCAGGACTGTCGGGGTTGAGGCTGATTGCCTTGCAATAGTCGTTGAGCGCATTTTTCCAACTGTTGAACTTGCGGTAGGCATTGCCCCGCAAGTAATAAAGTTCGTCAAGTTCCGGACACAACTCTATCATCACATCCAGTTGCGCAATCGCGTTTTTCACCTCGTTGCGCTCAATCATATTTTTGACATCATCGATTGTAGCCATATTCTTTAGTTTCGCTGTTACGTTGCAAAGATAGTGCAAGGCGAGAGAAGAGCAAAACAAATTTATTTGAATTTGCTTTTCCGAGACGCCGCCTATTTTATTAAAAGGTAGTGCAAGGCGAGAGAAAAACATTCAAACTTGTTTTGTTTTTCTCTCGCCTTGCACTACCTTTGGGCATAATAATTGGAGATATGAAAAAACTTTTATCATTAATGTTGTTGCTGGCGCTTGCAATTCAGGCGTCAGCTTTTACTTATAAAGAAGGACGCTCGACGCTCGGGCCGTATCCAACCGACCGCGTTGTGCGCACGTTTCCCGACTCGCTGACACCTGTTTTCGTAAATCACGTGTCGCGTCATGGCTCGCGCTACCCGGCAGGCAGTTATTTCACGCTGTTGATGAAGCGCGCTCTCGATCGTGCCGACTCGCTGAATACCATCACTCCGCTCGGCCGCCGGCTTCTTGCCGAGGTTGACGCTGTCGTGGCGTCGAGCGAGGGCCGATGGGGGCAGCTCGACTCAATCGGCGAGGCAGAGCACCGCGGCATAGCCGCACGTCTTTACCGCGCCTGTCCGCAATTGCTCGACAGCGCACGGGTTGTGGCACTCTCGTCGTCATCGCCACGGTCGGTGATGAGTATGTATTCGTTCACCCACCAGTTGTCGAAGATGGCGCGGCATATCGACATCACGGCAATGTCGGGAGAGAGGTTCAGCCCGTTGATGCGCAATTTCGACCTTGACGAGGAGTATAAGGCATACCGCAAGGATTCGTCGTATCTTAACACCTACGGCAGGTTTCTGGCTAAAAACGTAACCATTGACCCTTTGCTCCGTGTGCTTGGCGAGAACTATCCGCTCGATTACGACGAAGCGCAGAATCTTGCCATGGCGGAATATTATGTTATGGCAGGAATGGACGCCATGGGGCAGGAAAGCGACCCGTCGGCATATTTCACACTGAAGGAGTACCGGCAACTGTGGTCGGTGTACAACTTCCGCGAATATCTGCTTTATTCAGCCAACACCCTGTCGTCGCGTCCGGCGGAGATTGCCGCGCCGCTGCTTCTCGACCTTGTGCAGACAGCCGACAGCGTGGTCTCGGGCAAACTTCATGTAGCAGCCAAATTGCGCTTCGGGCATGCGGAGACAATGATGCCGTTGCTGGCGCTTATGCGCGTGCCCGGTTGCAGCTATCTGACAAACTATTTTGACACAGTGGCAGACAATTGGCATGCTTATGCCACGGTGCCGATGGCGTGCAATCTGCAGATGACGCTGTTCCGGTCGGGCTCAGACAGAATTTATGCGCGGGTGGATCTCAACGAGCGCCCGGTAAGGTTGTTGCCAGGCCAGACATCCGACTATGTGTTGTGGGATGAATTGCGCGTTCATCTGCTAGAATTGTTGCCGGTAGAGTAAAAAATGCTTGCCAAATGTTCTCGATAAAGCTATGTTTCGTGACAAAATGAAAACAAAACAGCCTTGAAAACGGCAAAAATCAGTTTGATGTTGTTAAATGATGTTATACAACATATTTTTTAGATGAAAAGCTATTGCTGGGACAAAATTTGTCAGTACATTTGCATCAAGTTTTTCATGGTATTAAATTTTAAGGTGAAAGGATTATTTGTCGGGAGATAAATAATCTTTTTTTTATGTCCCTGTTTCACGGCCGCCCCCTTGTCGGCGCCGCATACCCCGTCTTCGCTGGATTGACACAAGAGAGAATAAAAGAATTGTTAATATGTGTTTTGTGGATAGAGATTTAAGGGTAATGTGTGTTAAAAGATGTTTTAATATAGGCAAATTATGCCTCAAAAGTATGTTTTATAACATATTTAGCAGTACATTTGCATCAAGTTTTTCATGGTATTAGATTTTAAGGTAGGAAGGTTATTTGTCGGGAGATAAATAACTTTTTTATTTTGTATGTACTTGAAAATGATGGAGAACGGCAAAACATGTTTTTAAACATATCATTTTCTTAGTCAACTTGTTGGAATAATCTATACATTTGTAACCGAAAAGAGACCAAAGTAGTGTTACCATTATTGTCGGATTCCTTAACCGATGATAATGAGAATTTTGGAAAAAATCTTTAGTTGTTGTTACAAATGTAATAGTTGAATGGATAGAGCAGGAACGCCGACCGGCGTTCCTGCTTGTTTTTAAGGGAGCTGAGGGGCAGTAGAAATTTAGGGGCTTTAAGGACTTTAAGGTCTTTAGCGGAAGCGCAAAATCAAATAAATTTGTTTTGCTCTTGGATAAAACCGGCTGCGCCTCGGAAAAATTGAAGTAAACTTCATTTTTCTCTCGGCTTGCACGGTTTTTCACTCACCTTGCACTATCTTTAGATAAGTTAGGCTGCGGTTCGGAAAAGCAAAATCAAATAAATTTGTTTTGCTCTTCACTCACCTTGCACTATCTTTGCATTATGGAGAAAGAAAAGATGACGGCAGGGCCGATTGGCGTGTTCGACTCCGGCTATGGTGGATTGACCATATTGTCGGAGATGCGCAGGCTGATGCCGCAATATGACTATATCTATCTTGGCGACAATGCGCGCGCACCTTATGGCAGCCGTTCGTTCGACATTGTTTATCAGTTCACACTACAGGCTGTCCGCCATTTGTTCGACAGCGGATGCCGGTTGGTTATCCTGGCGTGCAATACGGCGTCGGCAAAGGCGTTGCGCACCATTCAACAGAATGATTTGCCTAAAATCGACCCTACGCGTCGTGTGCTCGGCGTGATACGTCCTACGGTTGAGGTGCTCGGACAGTTGACCCACACCGGCAATATCGGAGTGCTCGGCACCGCCGGCACAATCCAGAGCGGGAGTTATCCGATGGAGATTGCCAAGATGTATCCCGACTATCACACCTACGGTCAGGCGTGCCCTATGTGGGTTCCGTTGGTGGAGTATCGTGAGGCTGACGGCGACGGAGCCGATTATTTCGTCAAGAAATATGTCGACATGTTGTTTGCCCAGCAGCCGGCCATAGATACGGTTGTGCTTGGATGCACACATTATCCGTTGCTGTATCAGAAAATCAAGCGTTATATCCCGGAAGGAGTCAGCATCGTGAAGCAGGGAACCATCGTTGCCGACAGCCTTAAAGACTATCTTTCGCGCCATCCCGAGATGGAGTCGCGCTGCGCGAAAGGCGGCGGATGCGAATATCGCACCACAGAGTCGTCAGAAAAATTCAGCACGATGGCTTCGGTGTTTCTTTCCGACAATATTGAAGCAAAACATATAACATTTTAAAGGATTAAGAAGATGAAACTTACGGTTAAGAATTTGATTTTGATATGTGGACTGTTGGCAGTGTTGCCTATGACTTCGTGCTCCGACAACGAGCCCGACAATACGGTAACTGTCAATCTTGTCAATACAAAATTGACATATAACGGCGATGGCGAATGGGCCGACGCTCTCAATACAGAGGTGCATGGCATCGATTGCCAGGGCGTTACATTCTCCCACACAGCCACAGCGAGCGAGTGGGGCTCATACTGGTCGGGATTCTGCGCGTCGCGCGTCACAGACGTTGATGACTACACTGCTGAAAACACATGGCTCGACCATCAGTATGCCTCAATGTCGGGTGGCGGTGTCACAGGCTTGGGCACACCGTATCTTGTAGGCTATTGGAATTCGGCTGAAGGAGAGAATCCAGCAAGCCCGTCGTTGGGAATTTCGATGACCGACGGTTCTACATTCACCGTCAAGTCTGTGTATCTGAACAATACGACCTACGCATTCTACACGATGCTCAACGGCTCGTCGTATTCAAAGAAATTTGCCGACGGCGACTGGATGAAGGCGTCGTTCTATGGCGTTACAGCCAATGGCACTGTCGTGGGTCCAGTGGATTTCTATCTTGCCGACTACCGCGACGGAAAGCACACATTGGTAAAGGATTGGACAATGGTCGACCTGTCGCCGCTCAGTGCCGGCAGCGCGTTGAAGAGCATCTACTTGCAGATGGCTTCGAGCGATTCCGGACAGTGGGGCATGAACACTCCCGCTTACGTGGCGCTTGACCGCTTGACATTGAACCCCGGCAAATAAAACCGGACAAACATACAGACAATGAAAGATACTGTAAAAAATCTTGAGGCTTTGCGCCAGGCAATGCGCAAGAGCCACGTCGATGCGGTGATTATCCCAGGCACCGACCCTCATCAGAGTGAGTATACAAGCGCGCATTGGAAACTGCGCGACTGGGTTACAGGATTTACTGGATCAAATGGTACGGCAGTGGTCACACTCACCGATGCAGGGCTGTGGACTGACTCTCGCTATTTCCTTCAGGCAGAGCAGGAGCTTGAAGGCACCGGCGTGACAATGTATAAGGAAGACGGCGGCAACGATCCGACAACGACCGAGTGGCTTGCCGAGAATCTTGAGGAAGGCGGAGTGCTTGCTGTCAACGGACTACTTTTCTCCGTGGTTCAGGCATCGCGTCTTGAGGCGTTCTGCGGCGAGAACGGATTCCGTTTCGCCACCGACTTTGATCCATTCCCTGAAATTTATGCCGACCGTCAGGCATTGCCTCTCGATAAGGTGTTTGTGCATGAGGAGCAGTATGCCGGCGAAAGCACGCAGAGCAAGATAAAGAAAGTGCTTGGCAAGGCAGCGGAGCACGGTGCCGACGCTACATTGCTGTCGGCACTCGACGAGATTGCCTGGACGCTCAATGTGCGCTGCTCAGACGTTGAATTCAATCCGGTGACAATATCTTATGCCTATCTGTCGGACACTGTTAACGTGTTTTTCGTGGATGAGCGCAAAATCGATGCCGATGTGCGTGCGTATCTCAAGGAGTGTGGTGTAGAGGTTGCACCTTACGACAGTGTGGAGAAATTTCTTGAGAAAATCAAGGACGCCACAGTGCTTCTTGACCCCAACAAGACGAGCGACACGATTGCCCGCAGCCTGCTCAATTGCGGCACGGTCTATGCGCAGTCACCGGTAGCATTGCTGAAGGCAGTGAAAAACGATGTGCAGATCCAGGGCACGCGTAAGGCTATGGAGCGCGATGGCGTGGCTCTCGTGAAACTGTTTATGTGGATTGAGCAGAACGTGGCTTCTGGCAGCATCACGGAATATGACGTGGCGCAGAAGGTTCAGGAGTTCCGTGCAGCCAGCCCGCTTTACCGCGGCGAAAGCTTCGGTCTTATAGCCGGCTACAACGAGCATGGTGCCATCGTGCATTATGAGCCAGAGAAGGAAACGGCGTCGACGCTGCACCCGGAAGGAATGCTGCTTGTAGACACTGGCGGCCAGTATCTCGACGGAACAACCGACATCACGCGCACCGTTGCTCTCGGCACACCAACCGAAGCACAACGCCACGACTATACTCTCGTGCTGAAGGGACATATCGCCCTTGGCTCGATGATTTATCCAACAGGCACCCGCGGCAGCCAACTTGATGTGCTTGCGCGTCAGTTCTTGTGGAAGGAATGTATGACATACTGGCACGGAACAGGCCATGGCGTCGGACATTTCTTGAACGTGCATGAGGGACCGCAGAATTTCCGTTTGAACGAGAATCCTACGGTGCTTGTGCCGGGAATGATTACCAGCGATGAGCCGGGACTTTACAAAACCGGAGAGTATGGCATCCGCATCGAGAACCTTGTGCTTTCGCGCAACTATCGTCATACGGATGATTTCGGAGACTTTATGAACTTTGAGGTGCTGACCCTGTTCCCTTACGACAGCCGTCTGATAGACTTGTCGATGCTTTCAGCCGATGAGTTGGCGTGGGTCAACAACTATCACGCCACAGTGCGCGAGCGACTCATGCCGCATCTTGATGCAGAGCAGAAGGCTTGGCTTGAAGAGAAAACTAAAGAACTTAAAAAATAATTCTAATGGCACTTATAAAATCAGTTAGAGGATTTACTCCCAAAATCGGCAAGGACTGCTTTATTGCAGAGAATGCCACACTTGTCGGCGACGTGACGATGGGTGACGAATGCAGCATCTGGTTCAGCACCGTGCTTCGCGGAGATGTAAACACAATCACCATCGGCGACCGCGTCAACATACAGGACGGCTCGGTGCTCCACACTCTTTATCAGAAGTCGGTTATTGAAATCGGCAACGACGTTTCGGTGGGTCACAACGTGACAATCCACGGAGCCAAGGTGTGCGACTATGCGCTTATCGGCATGGGCAGCGTGCTGCTCGACGGCGTCGAGGTTGGCGAGGGCGCCATCGTGGCAGCCGGCAGCGTTGTTTCGCCAGGCACTAAAATCGGAGCGCACGAACTGTGGATGGGAGTGCCTGCCAAGTTCAAGAAGATGGTCGATCCGGCACAGGCAAAGGAGATGAACGTGAAGATAGCACACAACTATCTGATGTATTCAAAATGGTATGAGGAAAGCAAATAGCCGATTCTCCATATAAAGTTACGGCGCTGACCGACATGATGTCGATTCAGCGCCGTTTCTATTTTCAGGTTTTATTATAGAGCTATTTCTTTACAAACGGGATGCGGGCAGTTCCGTCGGCGGTTGCGACAACGGCGATGTAGTAGCCTGCCGGCAGATGCGCAACGTTGACAGAGTCGGCGTTTGAAGCGTCGGCAACAAGTGCGCCTCCGGAGTTGTATACGTCAATTCTCAGGGCTTCCACGTTGACGTGGAGCACGTTGACAACAGGATTAGGATATACCTTCACATTGACCGCGTTGACATCGTTGATGCCTGATGTAGCGCCGTTGAATTCGTATGGCTCTCCTGAAATATATGATTCACCTTTGAAGATGACAGGATAGGCAATGTAATGGGTTCCCTCATGGAACTTTGCCGTGTCGATAAACACAGTGACAGGCACAGTCTGTTGCTCATAGGCTTTCAGGGTTATTCCGTCCACTTGAGCCAAGCCTATTCCATTGTTGTCTTGGTCTACGAAATACATTCCAGCACTGATGGTCTCCGACTTGTCGTTCTTGTTCTCAAGATTGAGATTGAAAGTGCAGTTTGTGCCGATGGTAGGATATGATTCCGGAGCGGCGCTGAAAGCCACTTCATCTACCGGGTGCAGCACAGTCACATCCGAACCGTTCACGCGGAAGTCGATGTGCGATGTATTGGTTGTATACAGCCAGTCGGGGAACAGGTATCCGTTGCGAATCTCCTGGCTGACGGTTGAGAGCCTGTACACACCGTCGTCGGCAGTTGCAATCGGCAATGCCTTGAACGGGGTATTGATTTGAGGGTAGTAAGCGCCTTGTGGGATATTTTCGGTCAGACCAAGCGATGTATGCCATTTTGAACCAGTGTGCAAGTTGAGGGTCTCAATGGCGATGTATCCCTGGTATGTTTCCTCGTTTGCATTTCCCAGGCAGTTGATGCTCACCATTGTATCGTCGGCTTTGTTGAAATTCTCATTTGAGACAGTCATGCCAAAAGGACTGCCCTCAATGTTGAAGAACGTCAAACTGCTCTGCACTTCTGTGTTCTCGACAATAGAGAAACTCAAAGGAATGGTATTGTTTATCGGCAGAGTCTTGCCGTCGGTTGTCTGGAATCCGGTGAATGAGATGTTGTAAGTTTTGCCTATAGCGAAAAAGTCGTTTGTTGTTGAGAAAGCAATGTTGGACCTGAAGTCGCAGTTGTCGTAGACAATTGCCCGCAAGGAGCCGCTGAGAGCATCGCCCGTTTCAGAATCGGTCACCTTGAACAAAATGCTGCCATCGGCAGGAATTGACGAGCCGTTGTGGATTGTAATGTTGACGCTGAACGGGTTGCCTTTGTAGACGTTGCCGTTGTAAGAACCGATTCCTGTCAAGGAAATGTTTGGTGTCGGAGAAACCAATGAAACCTTGCCGTCGGCAACCGTCATGTTCAGACAGTCGGTAGAGGCGAATTTCCGCCATACGTTTCCATTAGCTTTAGACATAGCTCGTACGATGTAGTTTCCGTCGGCTATTCCCGCGGTGTTGAGAGTCATTGGAAGGTCGACGGAATATAGGCTGCCGCTTTGAAATTCTAACAGTTCACCGTTATTGTTCTCTATGCGCTCCTCATTTCCCATAGTCACCAATGCGCCCGAATCGTCGAACACACCCACATTAAGGCTGCCGAAGAACGACTCCCCGCTCAGGTTTGCCGTATTGCGCAGCAAGATAGTCACATCGTCACCCTTGTTGGCAGGCATTTCCTGCTTGCAGAATATGCCGCCTTGAACGTCGTTGAAGAGCACGAAGCAGAGCTGCTGTATAAATTCATACGGTTCCACTCCGTCTTTCAGCGGACGGGCGAGCACGATGCCCTGGTTCCATTTGAAAGCGCCGCTTCCGCCACCGATTCCGAGACCCGCCGGGTCCATATAGTTCATGTCGAAATAGCCGTCGCTGTATCCACCCCATCCCCAGTTTACGTGGAGAAAATAGTTGGTGTCGTATCCGTCGACCACGAAAGCGTGTCCGCCATCCTCGCCGGTGCCGCAATAGATAATCGGGCGTCCCTCCTGCAGCTCGTCGGTGATTATTTTTGTGAATTCCGCAGTCTCGCACCCGCTGCGGTTTACCGTGCGCGACGAGTAGCGGAAGTAGTTTTTAAAAGCCGGTGTGTAGCTATAGATTGAAGCGCCGCTCACTGGACCGTAGTTCATGTTCAACGACACGCCGCAGTCCTTCATCAGCAACGCAACGGCATCAGCCTGCACGTTGGAGTATTCCCCGTTGTTGTATCTGTCAATCATATTCGTCCAGTCGTAGACGTGCTCCGAGAAGTCGGAAGATATTGTGCCGAATGACTGATGCTCATAAGAGTAATGTCCGACACCCTGTTCCGGCCAGTTGTGGAATTTCATTATCTGCGCCATCGCTGTAGCTGCGCATCCCGTTGCGCATCGCTGCGTGTTGTTGTTGTCGTCAGTGTATTCCGGAGCGAAGTTGTTGAATGGCGCATCCTGATTCCATTTGGTGGAGACCAAAGGCTCCACCACAACCGACGGCGAGTCGGAGAGCAGAATTTTTCTGGCTTTAGCCTTCCCGCTCTGCACCGCAGCCACATATTCAGCATATCCGTTGAGCCACAGCTGCATTTGAGGCGGAACATTCTCAGCGTCGAAAAAGCCGTTTTCGGCATATCCCACAAGTTCTGTCATCTCGTCGTCGCCGCTGACGATGACATAGCCCTGCTCGAGATTGAAAGCATAGTATGGAGCGTTGTTTGTCTTGTCGCTTCGCAGATTTTTTGCGGGCGCGACTTGTCCAGTTCTGGAGTATTTGCGCGCAGCCGAAAGGGCTGCATTCTGGGAAATCTGTTTTCCATTGGCGAATAATGCCGATACGCAAATAGCGATAAGAATAGTCGTAGTCCGTTTCATTTAGTCAAAAATTATAGGTTATGGATGTAAAGATAAGCAAAATAATTGAAAAAACAACAAAATTAAAAAAAATAAGTGCAGATGGCAAGATTTTTGTTTTCAGCAAAGTGCTTGCAGATGAACGCTAAAGGTTGTAACTTTGCAAGCGCAAAACAAGGAAATACGAATTAAAAAAATACGATAACATTATGGGTAAGAAAGCATTGCTGATGATTCTCGATGGATGGGGAATCGGCGATCACAAGAAAGATGACGTAATCTATTGCACCCCAACGCCTTATTGGGACTATTTGCTAAAAACATATCCGCACTCGCAGCTTCAGGCAAGCGGTGAGAACGTAGGATTGCCCGACGGACAGATGGGCAACTCAGAGGTTGGCCACCTTAACATCGGAGCCGGCCGTGTGGTTTATCAAGACCTCGTTAAAATCAACAAGTCGATAGCCGACAAGTCAATCCTCAAGAACAAAGAGATTGTTTCGGCATTCACATACGCCAAGGAGAGCGGCAAAGCCATCCACTTCATGGGACTTACATCAAACGGTGGCGTGCACAGCTCGCTTGAGCATCTTTATGCACTTTGCGACATCGCCAAAGAGTATGGCTTGACAAAAGTTTATCTCCACTGCTTCATGGACGGCCGCGACACCGACCCGAAGAGCGGCAAGGGCTTCATCGAGCAGGTGCAGCAGCACTGCAGCCAGTCGGCAGGCGAGATAGCCTCAATCGTAGGCCGTTTCTATGCAATGGATCGCGACAAACGATGGAACCGCGTCAAGGAAGCCTACGACCTGCTTGTAGACGGCAAGGGCAAACAGGCGACAGATATGGTTCAGGCAATGCAGGAGTCGTATGATGAGGACGTTACTGACGAATTTATCAAACCTATTGTCAACGCCAAAGTTGACGGCACAATCAAAGAAGGCGACGCCGTTATTTTCTTCAACTACCGCAACGACCGCGCAAAGGAGCTCACCATCGCGTTGACACAGAAAGACATGCCGGAGGAAGGCATGCACACAATCCCAGGGTTGCAGTATTACTGCATGACACCTTACGACTCATCGTTTACAGGAGTTCATATCCTCTTCGACAAAGAAAATGTAAAGGACACCCTCGGCGAGTATCTTGCAAACAACGGCAAGCACCAGCTTCACATAGCCGAGACAGAGAAGTATGCCCACGTGACATTCTTCTTCAACGGCGGTCGCGAGACACCGTATGAAGGCGAGGACCGCATCCTCGTGCCATCGCCAAAGGTAGCCACCTACGACCTCAAGCCAGAGATGAGCGCATACGAGGTCAAGGACAAGCTGGTAGACGCCATCGGCACAGAGAAATATGACTTCATCGTAGTCAACTACGCCAACGGCGACATGGTTGGCCACACAGGTATCTATGAGGCTATCGAGAAAGCCGTTGTCGCTATCGACAATTGCGTGAAAGATACAGTCGAGGCAGCCAAGGCCCACGGTTATGAGGTGGTTATCATCGCCGACCACGGCAACGCCGACCACGCCATCAACGAAGACGGCACGCCAAACACGGCACACTCGCTCAACCCAGTGCCATTTGTCTACGTTACAGAGAACAAGGACGCGAAGGTTGAAAACGGCATCCTCGCCGATGTAGCACCGTCAATCCTCAAGATTATGGGAATGCCACAGCCATCCGATATGACAGGCAAGGCATTGTTCTAATCCGTCAGCAAGCCATAACACAACCGCGCCCGCAGGAGCAATCCTGCGGGCGCGGGCTTTTTTGTTTGCCGCTAAAATGCAAAACTTCGTAAGGCATTTTATTATTGCGTTTTATGCAATTGGTTCTATTTATTCTTATCTTTCTTCTATAAAACAAAAATGGATATCTCCGCAAAAGGTAACTAAACATCCGTATAATAAAAATTAGGCGTATAGATTTCTTGCCCCAAGCGCAAACAAGGGTCTATTCATATAGAGTCATACTTTCCTCTTCGGGTTTGTACTCAAATTGGCTTCCATAGCTGTGGCACTCGGAGATATTCATTTCTTTTTTGTCCCAACTGGCTTATAATTCGGAAATTTTATCTAAATTTGTGTCGTGGTCGTCCGCATAGAGTGAAGACCACAGACATAATAAAAGCGTTTATCGGCGCTATTTCTTGACTCTCTGAGATTCTCGCAAAATTTCTATCCAATGTCAAGCGATAGGCAGCGGTAGATGCCCGTTGTTTATGTGATTATGCGCATTCTGTCACAGATGGAATGCAGTCGTTGCATATACGAGCGTGGGCTTCTGCGTTGCCGTCCGACATTGGTGGGCAATGCGAGAAGCCTCAGAGGGTAGGACGGCAAATGATACAGATTCCTACGCTTTTTTTGTACCATTTTTACGCCAACGAGGGGATGACCGAGGCAATCGATTTTTAACGGCTATGAAACCGAAAAAACTAATTATCTTCTTCATTATGTTGGCATGCGTATTTGTTGGAGTGGCGCAGGACATCATCATGAAAAAAGACGGGACATTGCTTAACGGCAAAGTTGTGGAAATTACAGAACAGGAAGTGAAGTACCGCAAAGCAGACAATCCTGACGGTCCAGTATACACAGTCAAAATTGCCGACGTATCCAGGATAAACTATGATAATGGAGCTTCTGATGTATTCGACAGAAAATTGGAGAATACGCAAGTTCAGCAAACAGCCACCGACACCCGTATGCTGACAGGACAAGGATCGACAGCAAGCGATTTGGACTTGCTAAATTTGAATTTAACAGCACAAAAGAAGGCCAATCTTCCTAAAATATTAAAGATCACGAGTTTTGTAGTTGGAGTACCTTTAATTGTTGCTGGAGTATGTCTGCTATGGAAATCTGACAATTATTACGGTCCCAGTAAAGAATACTCTATCCCTGGAGGTCTACTGCTTGGAGCCGGAGTTGTCAGCGGCACAACATTGTTTGTCATTGGTTGTAGACAACAAAAAAAATTGGACAGAATGACGTTTGAGTCAACATCTATTTTTGAGCATAACGTATTCGATAATGGCGACAAATCGTTGACGCTCAGTGCTAACGTGCTGTCAAATAGAATGAACAACCGGGCTTTCGGGCTTGGGATGACCTATACTTTTTAGATTCCGGCTATGAATATTCTCGAAAAAATATTTTTACTGTCAGTCTTGACTGTTTTGACATCGGCATGCAGCAGAATCATAAGTGGCTCCAAAGAATTGAACAGTTACACAACCGTTACGCCGGAAATTGTCAGTTATAATGAACTGACAATGAACCTCGACTCAACGCCAGTAACCTATACTATCGACATCTCTACGCCTGAAGGCAGGCTTAAACTTAAAAATATTTCCCTAAATAGCGCGCAGCAACTTGCCTTGGTGGAATGCATTATGAAAAACAATTGCGCAACGCTTTTCAATCCACAGTACACCCATCTGATGCAGGACAAGCAAATCTTGCGAGTCACGGTTTATGGTTTCCCGGCTCGCTATAAGAATGTAGACACGCAAAAACAAAGGGGTAAAAAGTAAGACTGATTCCTAAAGTCACATACTTACGCAATAGCGGGCTATGAAAAGTCCGGTCCTTCCAGGTATTGTTTGGAGGATTGGACTTTTCTATTTACCTTTACGTCAAATTCATAAAAGGAAAAGATTATGTCACGAAAACTATACCCTATCGGCATACAGACGTTTGAGCGTATACGCAAGGAAGATATGCTGTATGTAGACAAGACTGAATATGTCTACCACATGACGCATACCGATGGCAAATATTTTTTCCTGAGCCGTCCGCGACGGTTTGGCAAGTCGTTGCTCACGTCAACATTCCGCAGCTATTTCGAGGGACGTAGAGATTTGTTCAAGGGTCTTGCCATTGAACGGCTTGAAACGGAATGGACAGAATATCCAGTGCTGCATTTCAGTATGGCTGGAGGAAAACACATGGATAAGGACCAGTTGGAACGCTATCTTGACCGCCGATTGGCAGAGTATGAGGAAGAGTGGGGGATTGACACTCCCGCAGCAGACGCAAATGACAGACTGTCTGCACTCATAATGACAGCATTCAACAAGACGGAGCGTCAGGTCGTTGTCCTGGTCGATGAGTATGATGCGCCGTTGCTCGACGTGGTGCATGAGGATGAGAAACTGCCGTTGTTGCGCAACGTGATGCGCAATTTCTACAGCCCGTTGAAGGATTGCGAACCCTATCTTCGTTTTGTGTTTCTTACAGGGATAACCAAGTTTTCGCAGATGAGCATTTTCAGCGAGTTGAACAACATGGTCAACGTGAGTATGCGTAATGATTATGCCGGTATCTGCGGCATAACGAATGAAGAACTTGAAAGTCAGATGTCGGCCGATGTCGACGCGTTGGCTGCGCGGCTCGGCATGACCAGAGAGGACACGTTGACGAGACTGCGAGAATATTATGATGGTTATCATTTTGCAGCCCAGTCGCCCGACGTGTACAATCCGTTCAGCCTTCTCAACGCGATGGCATCAGGTTGTCTTGACTATTATTGGTTCTCCACGGGCACACCGACCTATCTGATAGAGATGCTCAACAAATACCATGTCATGCCGTCGGAGATAGGAGGCGGCGATGCCGACAAGTCGGAGTTTGACGCTCCGACGGAGCGAATGACCACGATAACGCCGTTGCTCTATCAAAGCGGCTACATCACAATCAAGGGCTACGACCCCGAGACCGATCTGTACAGGCTCGATATCCCGAACAAAGAAATCCGCGTAGGGCTTTACCGCAGCCTGCTGCCCAATTACATCGGGATGAACACAGTCAAGGGAACAACAACAATAGCCAAGATGTCGGCGTTGATTCGTCGCGGAGATATGGACGGTGCGCTCAAGATGCTTCAGGCATACCTTGCTACGGTGCCTTATTGCAGCAACGCAGACTCAGAAGGGCATTACCAGCAGATGATGTATGTGATTTTCTCCATCCTTGACAATTACGTCGATGTTGAGGTGCGCACACCGCACGGCCGTGTCGATATGGTACTGCGCACGGCAACGCATATCTATTTGTTCGAGCTGAAACTCAACCGCGATGCCGCCACCGCGATGCGGCAGATAGATTTGAAGGAATATCCACAGCGGTTTATGCTTTCAGGACTGCCTGTTGTGAATGTGGGCATCAACTTCGATGTGGAGCGGCACAATATTACCGACTGGGAGGTGCGTGACGCAGGAACTGCTGTCCAATAGCCAGAATCAATAACTGAGGCGCAGACCTACTGCAAGCTGGAAGCTGAAGTCGTTGCGGCGATGCACCGGCGATGCACTGTCGTCAGACAGGTCATAGACCAATTGCGGCTCTGCGAAAATTCCGTAACGGTCGGTGATGTTCAGCTGCGCGCCGACACCGGCGTTTACCGACCCCTGCCAAGGACGCGTGTCGAGCGTATTGTGTCGGGTGGCTTGCTTCTGCTCCTGACCCGACGCGACAACGAAATCCTTGCGCGTCGTTTTCACGCATTTTTCCACTTGCCCTCCGGCAAGAGCGTAGAGCGACACGTAGCGCGATGACAGAAACGTGTAGCTTACAGTCACAGGAATGCCGATGTAGTGCATACGGATTTTTGACGAGTAATAGTCGGATTCCGAACCCGACCGCCGTTCGCTTGTTGCGTAGGCGTATGAAATTCCGGCATTTATGCCCCAGTGGTCGGTAAGCATATAGCGGAACGAAGCCGAGTATGACACAGGAAACGAAACAATGTCGTCGGTTGCTGTAGCCTCGTCGATGTTGTTGGTAGTCGCTTTGAGATAAGTGGCGTCGAAAGTCGACGTCCCGACCGAAAGTATATGGCTGTGGGCAGGGATATGGTATAGCGGAGAGAATCCACCCTCCGACGCACTGCTGCCCTGACCGAACGCATTGTTGGCGGCAAGAGCAATGTGCCAGCGGCGGTTGCCGTTGGCAATCCGCTTTGCCGTCGGTGTGTTGGCGGCTCTCCTGTTGGAACTGGTAGCCGACGCGGTGGGCATCGTTTCGAGAAACTCGCGCGTCGTGGCGCGGGGTCTGTCTTCCACAGAGTCGGCAGGAGCGACGGTGCAAACCGGCTCCTCGTCGATAGAAACGAGAGGCGCGTCGTCGGTCATCGCCATCACCGCCTCAGCGCGGGGGCGAGGAGTGTGGTCGTGGGAGTCGGCGATAAGCTCAGCCGGTGTGACTATGCCGGCAGAAGCCGGCGTTGCCGAAGTCTCCGTTTTTGTGATGACAGGAGAAACTCGTGGAGCGACATTCCCATTGTCGGGATTTGACATCAGGAAATAGGCGCCCACCACCAGCGCAAGGCATGCCGCCGCAGCCACCGCCCTCCAGACAACAGTAAGCGTTGGACGGCGTCGAGCCGCCGCAGTGTCGCGCTCAATGCTGTCCCAAATGCCGGGGCGCGGCTCCACCTCGAACCCGTCTAAGGATTCGCGCAGCGATTCAAGCCATTTGTCATTGTCGTTTTTCATATTTCGTCGTTTCTTCTCAAGTAATCGTTAATCATTTTTGTGAGCATAGATTTCGCCCTCGACAGTTGTGACGACGACGATTTCTCGTTTATGCCCAGCCTCGCAGCAATCTCCTTATGGCTGTAGCCGTCGAATGCATACATGTTGAGCACCGTTCGGTAACCATGGGGCAGCGATGCGACCATGCGAAGAATCTCTGCCGCTGGCAACCGGCAAGTGTCGGGCTCCTCGCCGGGAATGTCGCCCACCGACTCAATGTCGGTCGATTCGGCGTGTTTGTTGCGTCTCAGTCTGTCGAGCGCGGCATTCACCATCACACGCTTCATCCACGCGCGCAGCGAACCCTCGCCTTTGTATGAGAACTTGTGGAAGTTTGTCAGCACGTTGACAAAGACATCGTGCAGCAAGTCCTCCGCCTCGTCGCGGTCGGCGAGATAGCGAATGCCGATGGCAAGCATAGTCCCGCTGAAGCACGTGTAGAGCTCGCGGCGCGCTGTAGCGTCGCCGCGTCTGCATCCTTCGTATATTTCCTCCTCGGTCACGTCTGCTGATGTTCTGACAATTAAACGGAATGATTGCAAAAATACTGCATCACAGTGAATTTTTAATTATTGGCGAGCAGTATTTTCGCTGTCCGGACGTTTTAGCGATGAAAGAAAGACAGAAATTATGAAAGAAAACAAGCGAAACATATTGGTTGTGATGATAAGTATGATTGCGGCGATGCTGCTGTTCATGTCGTGCAAGGAAGACGGCGACTATATGACATGTACGTATCCGACATACAACTCCACAATCGGCTCGTTTGAGAAAGAGTCGGACGAAGCCTATTATATAGACAGCGACAAAGGCAATAAATTCTATGTAGCCAACTATGACGATATGCTTGACAAGGGTTATAAACCCGGTCAGCGAGTCTATGCCGAGTTCAACACGCCTGTCGGAGAACGTCCGTATGTCGGTCAGATAACCGTGTTGCGGACATATCCTGTTTCGGTAAAAGAAGTGTCGGCGCTGGATGAAAGTATGGGCGACGACCCCATTACCGTTGTCAATCTGTGGAATTCCAAAAATTTTCTGAACGTCCAATATATGTTTGCCTCCAGCAGCACCTATGTGCATAGCCTTGACCTCGTTTCCGTGCCCTCGCCCAAAAAGTCCAAGCCCGGCTATCAGTATCTTGAGCTCCGCCACAGTTTGAACGGCGACACCCCGGTGACCAACATCGTGGGCATCATCTCGTTTGACATAAGCCGCTATCTATCCGATTCCAATCTGAAAGGCTTCATAATAAAAGTGAACGACAGACTTGCCGGCGACACCTTCGTGCGGTATGACATAGATAAATAAATCTCTTTTTTACGACCGCCGCAAGGCTTATGAGCGTAACTTTGCCGAAAAAAGAAAATGCTATGGAAAACAACGGAATGATTACGCTTACAAAAGCAGAAATGCTTGAGGAATGGAAGAAACGCAAAGGCTTTTACAGCGGAGTGCGGTCGTGTGATGTGGAGCGCGAGGACGGCGTGGACCTTGACGGCGTGTTGCAGCGCGAGATGGATGATTGGTACAACAAGATGCTCCGCGAGGCCCCGTCGGAGATGCTCCCGATAGAAAACATCGCAAAGGAATGCCCTGCAACGGTCGATGCCCGCCGAGCCGTCACAGTGGATTTGCCAGCCAGGTGTGTGCGGGTGCTTGCGTTGAGGCTCGACTGCTGGGCAGCCGACGTGACGCAGTTTGCCGCTCCCGGCAGCGATGATGCAGAGGCGCAGCGCAGCGAGTGGACGCAGGCAGGAACAGAGCGTCCGGTGGTTGTGGCAGGAGTGCGCCGCTTGACGGCATATTCAGCCGCGGCAACAGACAAAGCGTCGATAGCCAGCCTTCTGGCAGTCTGCCGTCCATCCGACGGCACCTACCGCTTCCGGGCTGACGCCTGGACATGGAAAGACGGAGAGTTTGAGAAAGTTTAGCGGTTTATCGGCTGCGAGAACGCCGGGAGCTGAACTGGTTCTCCCGTCTGGTCAGGATAGACAATCATAGTAGAGCAGTTCCCGAAATATTGAGCGAGCATGTCGGGCAATTTTTCAAAATCAGGCAGGTAAGACACACCGCCCGGCCGCGAAGCCGCCGCAATCAGCAAATGGTCGTAATTAACCGAAGCCGAGAGCATCATAAACTCATCCCATGAATCCATCTGCTCGATGCGCACCTTGTCGGAGTATCCCTGACGGTCGACAATCAGCCGCACGAACATCGCCGTTTCATGCGAGCAGTGGAAATGAATCTGGCAACCGAGAGTCCGGCCAACCTTCAGCACGTGGTTCATCCATTTAGAGAAACCCGGTTCGAACTGTGCTTTCGGCGGAACCGCCACGACGATGCGCCGCAGCGTGTTGAACGGCATCAGCATCTTGATCATCACCACCTCCCTGTGCAGCCGCGACAGGAACGCCTCGGAATACGGGCCGCTGTGAGAGTCGGCGGCAGTGAGTTTGCGGTGTATGCCAAGAATTATCGTGGTGGCCTCCTGCTCCTTCGCCGTGTGGATAACGCCCGTGGCAACGTCGGCACTGTAGCGGCTCACCGTCTTCAGCGTCATGCCCGAGCCAGACGCCGCCTGAGCCGCCATTTCAAGGAAGCGTTTTCCCTGGCGGGCACTTCTCGCCACGTTGCGGTTGTCGGAATCGCTCACCACGTTTACTGCAATGACATTGTCGGTGTTTTTGGAGTCGCGTATAAGCACCGCAAGGCTGACCAGCTCGAAGAGCGTGTTAGGATTCGACACACTGATAAGCACCCGTTCGCCGTCGGACGTCTCAGGCTCCGCCGCCTCCATCTCATGGAGCGCCATGCGTCGCGACGCCCGTTCGGTGACGATGCTGCTCACCACGCATGTGATAAGAATCAAAGCGATAGCTCCGTTCAGCACCTCATTCCCCAGCAGGTGAGATCCATCGGGAAGAATTATGTTGTAGCCCACAAGCGCCACCGCCAGCGTAGCCGCGGCACGCGAAGTGGACAGACCATACATCAGGCTGCGCTCAGAAACCGACATGCGGCATAACTTCTGTGTCAGCCACGCCGTAATCCATTTAGTCACAATCGCCATCACCACCATCACCACCAGCAGCTCCACAGCCTCCCAGCCTCCAAAGAACACCCTCAGGTCAATCATCATGCCCACACCGATAAGGAAGAACGGGATGAACAACGCATTGCCCACAAACTCAAGGTTGTGCATCAGCGTAGACACGTTTGGAACGAGTCTGTTTAGCACCAGTCCGGCGAGAAACGCTCCGAGGATACCCTCCATGCCGACGATTTTCATCAGACCGGCACTGAGGAACATCATCCCAAGCACAAAAATGTATTGCAGCACACCGTTGCTGTAGCGGCGGAAGAACCACCGTCCGATGCGCGGAAAGAAAATGATTACGCAAGCCGTCAGCAAAGCCACCTTCACCACAAGCCACAGCCACAGCAGCGAACCGCTGTCGGCGTCTTTGTACAAACCGCCGAGGATGGCAAGCAGAAACAGCGTCAGGCAGTCGGTGATTGCCGTCGCCCCCACCGAAATGCTCACACTGCGTTGCCTCGCCATGCCGTAGCGGCTCACGATAGGGTAGCTCACCAGCGTGTGGCTCGCATACATGCTTGCCACCAGCATAGCCGGCACAGCCGCATATTTCAGCAACATACTGTTTACGGCATATCCCATTGCCATAGGCACGATGAAACCCAACAGACCGAACACAATCGCCTTGTTCCGGTTCTGCTTGAAGTCGTTCATGTCCATCTCCATGCCCGCGAGAAACATGATGTACAGGAGCCCGACGTTGCCGAAAAGCTGGAAACTGCTGTCGCGGACAATGATGTTGAGCCCGTGTTCGCCGATGACCATACCCGCGAGAATCATGCCGATTATGTGCGGGATGCGCAGCTTGCCGAATACAATTGGCGCAAAAAGGATTATGCCCAACACGATGAAGAAAATCCATGTAGGGTCCTGAACTGGGAAATATCCTGCTATGTTGCGAATCAATTCAGTCATAATTAAGAACAAAATTAGTTATTTTTCCTAATTGTATATATCCGTACTAATGAAAAAAGTTATAAATTTGCACCCTACAATCAAAATAAGGATATAAGAGAAATGAAAATTGCAATTGTTGGTGCCAGCGGCGCCGTAGGTCAAGAGTTTTTGCGAGTGCTCGACGAGCAGAATTTCCCCGTCGACGAGTTGCTGTTGTTCGGATCGAAACGCAGTGCCGGACGGACATACAAATTCCGTGGCAAGGACTATGCCGTGCGCGAACTTTGCCACAACGACGACTTCAAAGGAGTGGACATTGCATTTACCTCGGCAGGCGCCGGCACATCAAAAGAATTTGCAGAGACAATAACCAAATACGGCGCGACGATGATTGACAACTCATCGGCGTTCCGCATGGACGACGACGTGCCATTGGTAGTGCCCGAAGTCAACGGTGACGACGCATTCAACGCGCCCCGCCACATCATCGCCAATCCAAATTGCACGACGATACAGATGGTCGTTGCGCTCAAGCCTATCAACGACCTGTCGCCGATAAGCCGAGTGCATGTTGCGACCTATCAGGCAGCCAGCGGCGCCGGTGCCGCTGCCATGGACGAGCTCGTCAACCAGTATGCCGAACTCGGAGCAGGAAAAGACGCCACTGTTGAGAAATTCGCATATCAGCTTGCATATAACGTAATTCCTCATATCGACGTGTTCCAAGACAACGGATACACAAAGGAGGAAATGAAAATGTACAACGAGACCAAGAAGATAATGCATGCTCCGAAGCTCGATGTCAGCGCCATGTGTGTGCGAGTGCCAGTGATGCGCGCCCACAGCGAGGCAATCTGGGTTGAAACAGAACGCCCGATAAGCGTAGACGAAGCCCGCAAGGCATTTGAGACGGCTGAAGGAGTCGTTGTTATCGACAATCCGGCAGAGAAACAGTATCCGATGCCGCTGTTTATGGCAGGTAAAGATCCCGTTTACGTTGGACGAATCCGCAAGGATCTCGCCAATGAAAAGGGCTTGAGTTTCTGGGTGGTAGGCGACCAGATAAAGAAAGGCGCCGCGCTCAATGCCGTGCAGATAGCACAGCATCTCATCAAGAAAGACTAAAAGAATAAGGAAATATAGAATATGACTGTAGGCAAGGACACTTGCCTACAGTCTTTTGTATTGGCTTGGAGTCATACCCGTGTGGTGCTTGAAATACTTCCCGAAAAACGACTGGTTTGGGAAATTCAGGCTATAGGCAATCTCCTGCACGTTCATGGTTGAATATTTCAGCAGGTTTTTCGCTTCGAGAATCACGTAGTGGTTTATCCAGTCGGCAGCAGTCTGTCCGCTTGCCTTCTTGATCAGAGTGGTGAAGTATTTTGGCGACAGGTGCATCTGTTCGGCGTAGAACCCCACGCTTCTCTCCTTCTTGTAGTTTGCGCCGAGCAGCAGCATAAACTCCTTGAAGTAGCCCGCATTTTTGCTGAACGCCTCCTGGTCAAGCTTCTTGGTCTCTCCGGTGTTTTTGTCAACGGCGCGTCCCACCTTAAAAAACAAAGCGGAAATCAGACATCGCAGAATGTCGTTCGACAGCGCGTCCTCCTCGTTGTTGCGGATTTCGTCGGCTATGGAATCAATCAGGCATTTCGTTTCTTTGAAAGCCTCCGGCTCGAGTTGCATGCACTGCGCGTATTTCAGCGCCAGCAGTTTCTGAGCCATCGGCTTCACGTCGAGACTCATGTCGCGAATCAGGTTCAGGTCGATCACAGCCACCTGCACCGCACAGTTGTCGACGCGCGACGCCCGCATTATCTGTCCCGGGAAATTGATGTAGAGCGTTCCCGGTTTCAGGTCGAATTCTTCAGAATTGGTGGAAATGGAAACCTCGCCCCTGTCGCAGCATATCAAGATGAACGCATTTACGCTGAACGGATGCACGAAAGAGATGTCGGCATGTTCGCCGCCGACAGCCGAGCGCCGACCGATAAGCAGGCCATGGCGATAGACATCGTCTTTGTCGGGCTTGAAAATCGACATCAGCTTGTCGAGCGGCAGGCATGGGATTTCCTTTATCAGTTCCTTTTCCATAGATTTATTTGTAATTGTCAGCGATGTTGTAGATAGACTCGAATATAGCCTTGTCGTCGTCGGACAGCGTCACGCCACGGCGCGCCATCATCCGTTTTGCCGTGTCGAAGAACTTGTTGACCGACACGTCGGAATAGCCCGCCACGCTGCCTTCGGAGAACGACGCCACAAAGTTGCGCGGGAATCCGGCACCGTGCACGTTCACGCCCACACCGATTACGGTGGCGGTGTTGATCATGCAGTTGATGCCAGCCTTCGAGTGGTCGCCCATGAATAGTCCGCAGTGTATCAGCCCCGTCCGCATAAACCTGTGTGTGCGGTAGTTCCAAAGCTTAATCTCCGTGTAGTCGTTTTTCAGATTAGAGGCATTTGTTCCCGCTCCGATGTTGCACCACTCACCAATCACGGCGTTTCCCAGGTATCCGTCGTGCGCCTTGTTGCTGAATCCCAGCATCACAACGTTGCTCAGTTCACCACCCACCTTGCAGTGTGGCCCGATAGTGGTCGCTCCGTAGATTTTTGCGCCCATGTTCACCTGCGCGTGGCTGCAAGCCGCAAACGGCGCGCGTATGCACGAGCCCTCCATCACCACAGCGTCCTTACCTATATATATAGGGCCCTCGTTTGTGTTCAGGTATGTCCCCTCTATCGACGCGCCCTCCTCGATGAAGATTGATGGGAGTCCGTCGTCGAGCATCCTCGGTCCGATTACCGTGCACGATTCAGGCAGCGGCTGCGATTGGCGTCCGGCCGTCAGCGTTTTGAAGTCGCGCTTTATTTCACAATCGTTTTTAAGGAAAATGTCGTAGAGGAAGTGGACAGCGGAAAACTCAGAGTCGTATCTGCATATTGTTGCGAAATTTCTCGCATCGAAATCGCAACGGCATCCGCAGAAAGCCAAAAGCTCGTCGCCCGCCATCAAGGCCGTCCCCACAGGCAGGTTGCCGATGGCTTCCGCCAGCGAGTCGTCGGGAAGTATGTGCCCGGCGATGAATGTAGAGCAATCAGCGTCGGTGGTGGGGTATTTCTTTGAAAGATACGGCATTGTCAGAGCCGACACGACGGCATCGGGGAAGCGCATCTGCCATTTCTGGCGTATTGTCATTATGCCAATCCGGATGTCGGCGAGCGGCCGCGTGTATGTGATTGGCAGCAAGTCGGTCCAGACGTTTTTGTCGTCGAATAATATCAAGTTGCGCATAGTCGTAATAGTTTGAGGTTGCTAAGATACAAACTTAATTCGTACTGCTCAAATTTTGCCCTGTGAAATTAGAAACCGTCCGGATTCTCGTCGGGAATAGTTAAAAATATATAAAACTACACATCAAACCCCCTTAAAATGGCAAAACCGCGGCGCAGACGCCGGAAAAATGATGAAAATGGGTCAAAAACATTTGGCAGTTAGCAAATTATGGAGTAACTTTGCAACGCTTTTCGAGCGGAAAATGCGTCCTCACGGCTGTAATCACCTAATAATAAAGGGTGTAGAGCCGGCGAGCGGTAGCGCCGCCCGATTGAAAATGCGAAAAAGAGATTAATTAACAGTAATAAAAAAGAAAAGAACTAAAATGCCTACTATTCAGCAATTAGTAAGAAAAGGGCGCGTAGTTTTGAAAGACAAGAGCAAATCGCCGGCGTTGGACAGCTGTCCGCAGCGTCGTGGTGTTTGTGTGCGTGTCTACACAACTACTCCAAAAAAGCCTAACTCGGCAATGCGTAAAGTTGCGCGTGTAAGATTGACAAACGGTAAAGAGGTGAACTCTTACATCCCAGGAGAAGGCCACAACTTGCAGGAACACTCAATCGTGATGGTTCGCGGCGGACGTGTGAAAGACCTTCCAGGTGTGCGTTATCACATCGTACGCGGCACATTGGATACAGCCGGTGTTGCAGGCAGAACACAGCGTCGTTCGAAATACGGAGCGAAGCGTCCTAAGGCAGGTGCAGCCAAGAAGTAATATCTAAACAGCACAAAGAGATAAACAAAACGAGTCGAAAAACGAGTTTTTTGTTTATTGGATTATTCGGCGGAGTAAACACGGCAAGAGAGCCGCGTTGAAGATGCAAAGAGCAACCAAACGAACAAAAACGAATTTATTAGAAAAATGAGAAAGGCAAAACCTAAAAAAAGAATCATCTTGCCGGATCCAAAATTCGGAGACACAAGAGTTACTAAATTTGTGAATCACTTGATGTATGACGGAAAGAAGAACACCGCATACACAATATTCTACAGCGCATTGGAGACTGTGAAGTCGAAATTGCCTAACGAAGAAAAGACAGCGCTCGAAATCTGGAAAGCAGCGCTTGAGAATATTACACCGCAAGTGGAGGTTAAGTCTCGCCGTGTAGGTGGTGCTACCTTCCAGGTTCCTACAGAGATCCGTCCGGATCGCAAGGAGTCAATTTCAATGAAAAATCTAATCATTTTCGCCCGCAAGCGTGGAGGCAAAACGATGAGCGACAAGCTCGCAGCAGAAATCGTTGACGCATTCAACGAGCAGGGTGGCGCATTCAAACGTAAGGAAGACATGCACCGTATGGCTGAGGCCAACCGTGCTTTCGCACATTTTAGATTTTAATTTGAATAAATAAACAACAATGGCTACTAATATAGACGAAAAGTTAAATCTGACGAGAAATATCGGTATCATGGCCCACATCGATGCCGGTAAGACAACAACCTCAGAGCGTATCCTGTTCTACACAGGTCTGACCCACAAGATTGGTGAGGTGCACGATGGCGCAGCAACAATGGACTGGATGGAACAAGAGCAGGAGCGTGGTATCACAATCACATCAGCCGCAACAACAACATTCTGGAACTATGCTGGCAACAAGTATAAAATCAACTTGATTGACACTCCGGGACACGTTGACTTCACAGTAGAGGTTGAGCGTTCGCTCCGCGTGCTCGACGGTGCAGTGGCAACGTTCTGTGCGGTAGGTGGTGTTGAGCCACAGTCAGAGACAGTATGGCGTCAGGCAGACAAATACAATGTGCCTCGTATCGGTTACGTCAACAAGATGGACCGTTCGGGAGCCAACTTCTTTGAGGTAGTGCGTCAGGTGCGTGAAGTGCTCGGTGCAAACCCTGTAGCAATCCAGGTTCCAATCGGTGCAGAGGAGACCTTCAAGGGTGTTGTTGACTTGATCACAATGCAGGCTTACTTCTGGCACGACGAGACAATGGGTGCTGAGTACAGCCGCGAAGAGATTCCAGCGTCGTTGAAAGACGAGTGCGAGTCGATGCGCGACAAGATGCTCGAGACAATCGCCGAGTTTGACGATGACTTCATGACAAAATATTTCGACGATCCTTCGACAATCACAGAAGACGAAATCCGCCGCGTAATCCGCAAGGCTACATTGGCAATGGAGATCGTTCCTATGATCTGCGGTTCTTCATTCAAGAACAAGGGCGTTCAGTGCTTGCTCGACGACGTTTGCGCATTCTTGCCAAGCCCAGAGGATTCTGGCGAAATCGTAGGTAAGAATCCAGACGATCCAGAAAAAGAAGAGCGTCGTCGTCCAATCTTCGAGGACCCGATGTGTGCGTTGGCATTCAAGATTGCAACCGACCCATATGTAGGCCGTCTTTGCTTCTTCCGCGTTTACTCAGGTCAGATCGACGCCGGCAGCTACGTTTACAACACACGTTCACGCAAGAAAGAGCGTATCAGCCGTTTGTTCCAGATGCACTCAAACAAGCAGAACCCGAAAGACGTTATCGGCTGCGGTGATATCGGTGCCGGAGTAGGATTCAAGGATATCCGCACAGGCGACACACTCTGCGACGAGCAGCACCCGATTACACTCGAGGCTATGGAGTTCCCGGATCCAGTGATTGGTATCGCAGTAGAGCCTAAGACTCAGAAAGACCTCGACAAGCTCGGTGTAGGCTTGCAGAAGCTTGCAGAGGAAGACCCGACATTCCGCGTAGAGACAAACGAGGAGACAGGTCAGACAGTGATCAGCGGTATGGGTGAGCTTCACCTCGACATCATCATCGACCGTCTGCGTCGTGAGTTCAAGGTAGAGTGCAACCAGGGCCGTCCACAAGTAACATACAAGGAGTCTATCACCAAGCCGGTTGAGCTTCGCGAAGTGTTCAAGAAGCAGACAGGTGGTCGTGGTAAGTTTGCCGACATCATCGTGCGCGTTGAGCCGGTTGACGAAGGCTTCGAGGGCAACCTTCAGTTTGTTGACGAGGTCAAGGGCGGTAACATTCCTAAGGAATTCATCCCTTCAGTACAGAAAGGTTTCACAACAGCGATGAAGAACGGTGTTCTCGCCGGCTATCCAGTGGAGCAGTTGAAGGTGACTTTGATCGACGGTTCGTTCCACCCAGTGGATTCAGACCAGTTGTCGTTCGAGCTCTGTGCTATCCAGGCGTTCAAGAAAGCGTGTGAGAAGGCAGGCCCGGTTCTCCTTGAGCCAATCATGAAGATCGAGGTTGTGACACCGGAAGAGAGCATGGGTGACGTTATCAGCGACTTGAACAAGCGTCGTGGTCAGGTAGAAGGCATGGAGACCAGCCGCAGCGGTGCCCGCATCGTTAAGGCGAAAGCTCCGTTGGCAGAGATGTTCGGTTACGTAACAGCATTGCGTACAATCACATCAGGCCGTGCAACTTCCACAATGACTTTCAGCCACTATGCAGAGGTTAGCGCATCGATCGCCAAGGGTGTTCTTGAAGAGTGTCAAGGTAGAACAGATTTGTTGAAATAATTATAACTAAATACAATGAGCCAAAAAATCAGAATCAAATTAAAATCTTACGATCACAACTTGGTTGACAAGTCTGCCGAGAAGATTGTAAAGACGGTGAAGGCAACAGGCGCAGTGGTCAGCGGACCAATTCCATTGCCAACTCACAAGAGAATATTCACTGTCAACCGCTCGACTTTCGTAAACAAGAAATCGCGCGAGCAATTCCAACTCTCATCGTTCAAACGCTTGATCGACATCTACAGCTCGACAGCTAAGACAATCGACGCGTTGATGAAGCTTGAGCTTCCAAGCGGTGTAGACGTAGAGATCAAGGCGTAAGTAAGTAACCAAAAAGAATTTGAAACAATTAAAAAATTAGAGAAATGCCAGGATTATTAGGAAAGAAAATCGGAATGACATCCGTATTCAGTGCCGACGGTAAGAACGTACCGTGCACTGTTATCGAAGTAGGTCCTTGTGTTGTTACTCAGGTTAAGACATTGGAGAAAGACGGCTATGAGGCATTGCAGTTGGGCTTCGAGGACAAGAAGGAGAAGCACACAACCAAGCCGGAGCAGGGTCACTTCAAGAAAGCCGGTGTAGCACCAAAGCGCCACTTGGCCGAGTTCAAAGGTTTTGATGAAAGCTACAAATTGGGAGACGAAATAACCGTAGCGATGTTTGACGGCGTTGAGTTTGTCGACGTTATCGGCACATCGAAGGGTAAAGGTTTCCAAGGTGTTGTAAAACGTCACGGCTTCGGCGGTGTAGGACAGACCACTCACGGTCAGCACAACCGTCTCCGTGCTCCGGGTTCAATCGGTGCATGTTCTTACCCAGCCAAGGTGTTCAAGGGAATGCGCATGGCAGGTCAGACAGGCAACGAGCGTGTGACAGTCCAAAATCTTAAGGTGGTAAAAGTAATTCCGGAACACAACGTATTGATGATCAAGGGTTCGATTCCGGGAGCAAAAGGTTCAATCGTTTTAATTGAGAAATAATGGAAGTTGCAGTATATAACATCGAAGGAAAAGATACAGGCCGCAAAGTGACGCTCAACGACAGCGTATTCGCTATCGAGCCAAACGAGCATGCCGTATATTTGGACGTAAAGCAATATCTTGCCAACCAGCGTCAGGGCACTCACAAGTCAAAAGAGAGAAGCGAAGTGTCGGGCTCAACCCGCAAGCTGCACAAGCAGAAGGGTGGCGGCGGCTCGCGTATCGGTGATATCAACTCTCCGGTACTCGTCGGCGGAGGCCGTATTTTCGGTCCGCGTCCACGCACATATGAGTTCAAGCTCAACAAGAAAGTTAAGCAATTGGCCCGCAAGTCAGCGTTGTCAGTAAAGGCTCAGGACAATGCAATCATCGTGGTCGAGGATTTCGCATTCGAGGCTCCGAAAACTAAAGAATTCGTAAAGTTTGCTAAAAATATACAAGTAGCCGATAAAAAGGTAGTTATGGTTTTATCAGACCAAAATAAAAATGTATATTTGTCAGCTCGAAATTTGCCCAATGTGGAAATTGTAACTGCTTCGAGCTTAAACACATACAAAATCATGAACAACCGTTCATTGATTTTGAGCGAGAGCAGCGTTGCAGTGATTAACGAATTTTAAAAGTAAGGAGGAATAAAAAATGGAAATAATGATCAAGCCGATTGTTACTGAGAAGGCGACAGCGACTAGCGAGAAGCTGAACCGCTACACATTTCGCGTATCTCCTGATGCCAACAAGGAGCAAATCAAGAAATTGATTCAGAACATGTATGGCGTTAAAGTTGTGTCGGTCAACACGACCAACTATGACGGCAAAAGAAAGCAGCGCTACACAAAGACAGGCTTGCAACGCGGCAAGACAGCAGCGTTCAAGAAAGCTTATGTCAAGGTAGCAGAAGGTGAAACTATAGATTTTTATAGCAATATTTAATAGAAAATGGCAGTAAGAAAATTGAAGCCCACAACACCGGGGCAAAGACACAAGGTTATTGGTGTATTCGATGAAATCACTGCACGTACACCAGAGAAATCTCTTACAGTCGGAAAAAGATGCACAGGCGGACGCAACGCCGAAGGTCACCGCACGACACGCTATGTCGGCGGCGGCCACAAGCGTAAATTCCGTTTTATCGACTTCAAGAGAACAAAAGACGGTGTGCCAGCGACCGTAAAATCAATAGAGTACGATCCGAACCGTTCGGCTCGCATCGCATTGCTCTATTACGCAGACGGTGCAAAGGCATACATAATTGCACCCAACGGATTGGAAGTTGGCTCTACAGTTATGAGTGGAGAGGACGCCGCACCAGAGGTGGGGAACGCTCTTCCACTGAGCAAAATACCTGTTGGTACTTTAATTCATAACATTGAGCTGCGTCCAGGCCAGGGAGCCTTCATGGTTCGCTCGGCAGGAACATTCGCACAGCTGACCTCACGCGAGGGCGACTACGTAATCATCAAGTTGCCTTCGGGAGAGACTCGCAAGATTTTGGCTACATGCAAAGCAACAGTAGGAGTGGTAGGAAACTCAGACCACGCGTTGGAGCGTTCGGGTAAAGCCGGCCGTTCACGTTGGTTGGGCCGTCGTCCACGCAACCGTGGTGTTGTAATGAACCCGGTTGATCACCCAATGGGTGGTGGTGAAGGACGTGCATCAGGAGGACATCCACGTTCGCGCAAGGGCTTGTACTCTAAAGGTCTCAAGACACGCGCTCCTAAGAAGCATTCTTCAAAGTACATTATCGAGAGAAGAAAGAAGTAACCAGTTAAATCAAAAGAATTATGAGTCGTTCATTAAAGAAAGGTCCATACATCAGCGTGAAGCTCGACAAGAAGGTTGCAGCAATGGAAGCCAGCGGCAAGAAGTCGGTTATCAAGACTTGGTCGCGCGCGTCAATGATTGCACCGGACTTTGTAGGCCACACGTTTGCTGTGCATAATGGAAACAAATTTATCCCGGTTTATGTAACTGAGAACATGGTTGGACACAAGTTGGGCGAGTTCGCCCCGACACGTATCTTCCGTGGACACGCAGGCAACAAGAAGAAATAGTGAGGGATAAGAACTATTTTGAATTAAAAAAGAATTAAATACAATGGGTGTTAGAAAAAGAAACTCAGCTGAAAAAATTAAGGAAGCTCGAAAGACTTTGTATTGCGCAAAGCTGCGCAATGTGCCTTCTTCGCCACGCAAGATGCGCTATGTAGCCGACATGGTACGCGGTATGGAGGTATTCAAAGCTTTGGGAGTACTTAAGTTCTCTAATAAGGAAGCTGCTGCGAAGGTTGAGAAATTGCTTCGTTCGGCAATCGCCAATTGGGAACAGAAAAATGAGCGTAAGGCGGAAAACGGTGAGCTTTATGTCACAACGATTTTCGTTGACTGCGCTCCAATGTTGAAACGTTTGCGTCCGGCTCCACAGGGCCGTGGATACAGAATCCGCAAACGCTCGAACCATGTTACATTGTTCATCGGTACAAAAGAAACTAACGCTAAAAAGGAAGCATAAGAAATGGGACAAAAAGTAAATCCAATAAGCAATCGCTTAGGTATCATCAGAGGTTGGGATTCTAACTGGTATGGTGGAAGAAAATACGGTGATTCTTTGCTTGAGGACTCTAAGCTCCGCAAGTATCTTAATGCTCGCCTGGCTAAAGCAAGTGTATCGCGTATCGTAATTGAAAGAACTTTGAAGCTTATCACCATCACTGTCTGCACATCGCGTCCGGGACTTATCATCGGCAAGGGCGGTCAGGAAGTTGACAAGCTCAAGGAAGAGTTGAAGAAAATCACCGACAAGGATGTACAGATCAACATCTACGAGGTGAAGCGTCCGGAAGTCGACGCTCAGTTGGTGGCGAACAACATCGCCCGCCAGATTGAGGGCAAGATAGCTTACCGCCGCGCTGTCAAGATGGCTGTCGCATCGACGATGCGTGCAGGCGCAGAGGGCATCAAGGTGCAGGTGAGCGGACGTTTGAACGGAGCTGAGATGGCACGTTCGGAGATGTTCAAGGAAGGCCGTACGCCGCTTCACACATTGCGTGCCGACATCGACTATGCACTCGTAGAGGCATTGACGAAGGTAGGTATCGTAGGCGTGAAGGTTTGGATCTGCCGTGGCGAAGTCTATGGCAAGCGCGACCTGGCACCTTCGTTTGTCAACACAGACAAGGGCGGCCGCAGCAATGGCCCACGCGGCAAGAAGGGCGGATTCCGCGACAAGAAAAACAATCGTTAATCGACTTGAAATTACAGAACAATGTTACAACCAAAGAAAACAAAATTCAGAAGACAGCAAAAAGGCCGCATGAAGGGTTTGGCTCATCGCGGCAACCAGCTTGCTTTTGGTTCGTTCGGCATAAAGTCACTGGAATCGAAATGGATTACAGGACGTCAGATTGAGGCCGCCCGTGTGGCAGTTACCCGCTACATGCAGCGCCAGGGACAAATTTGGATCCGCATCTTCCCGGACAAGCCAATCACAAAGAAGCCAGCCGAGGTGCGTATGGGTAAAGGTAAAGGTAATCCTGAGGGATTCGTATCGCCAGTTACTCCAGGCCGTATCCTCATCGAGGTTGAGGGCGTAAGCTACGAAATCGCAAAAGAAGCATTGCGCCTTGCAGCACAGAAATTGCCTGTGACTACTAAGTTTATAGTAAGACGAGATTATGACCCAACTCAAAACGTGTAATTAGGAAATGAAGAAGGCAGAATATAAAGAAATGGACACTAAGGATTTGCGTGCCCGTTTGGAAACAGCAGAGAAGGAATACCTTCAGACGAAAGTCAACCACTCAATCTCTCCTTTGGACAATCCTGCAAAGATTACACAGGACCGTCGCATGATTGCCCGAATGAAGACAGAGTTGCGAAAAAGAGAACTTAACGAAAAATAATCCCAAAGGCAATGGAAAAAAGAAATTTAAGAAAAGAACGTGTTGGGGTTGTTTCCAGCAACAAGGGTGACAAGACAATCACCGTGGCTGTAAAGTATAAGGAAAAACATCCAATCTACGGCAAGTTCGTCAACAAGACGAAGAAATATCACGCTCACGACGAGAAGAATGAGTGCAATGTAGGCGATACAGTGCGTTTGGTAGAGACTCGTCCTCTGAGCAAGACAAAGAGATGGAGATTAGTAGAAATCATTGAAAAAGCTAAATAATAATGATACAGACTGAATCACGATTGACTGTAGCGGACAACAGCGGCGCCAAGGAAGCGTTGTGTATCCGCGTATTAGGAGGCACAGGACGCCGATATGCTACCGTAGGCGACGTAATCGTCGTAACTGTAAAGAGCGTCATCCCGTCATCTGACGTGAAGAAAGGTACTGTGTCAAAGGCTATTGTTGTAAGAACGAAGAAGGAAATCCGCCGTGCAGACGGCAGCTACATCCGCTTCGACGACAATGCGTGTGTGTTATTGAATAATGCCGGTGAAATCCGCGGCAGCCGTATCTTTGGCCCAGTTGCGAGAGAGTTGCGCGCTACTAACATGAAGATTGTTTCATTGGCTCCTGAAGTTCTTTAATCTCGAAAAAAAAAGCAGTAATGAGCAAATTACATATCAAAAAAGGAGATACCGTTTACGTAAACGCTGGCAACGACAAGGGCAAGACCGGCCGTGTGCTCCGCGTTCTCGTTTCGAAGAACAGAGCCGTAGTTGAAGGTCTGAATATGGTATCGAAGAGCGCCAAGCCGAGTGCCAAGCACCCGCAGGGCGGCATCATCAAAATGGAAGCCCCGATCCACGTTTCAAATTTGAATCTTTTGGATCCTAAGAGCGGCAAGCCGACACGTGTGGGCCGTCGCAAGAACGAAGAGGGTAAAACAGTACGTTATTCTAAAAAATCAGGAGAGGAGATTAAATAATGAGCAGCACAACTCTGAAAAAAGACTATACTGAGAGAATTGTACCGGCTCTTGAGAAGGAGTTCAAATACACTTCAGTGATGCAGGTGCCTCGCCTTACTAAGATTGTCATCAACCAGGGTCTTGGTGCGGCAACGCAGGACAAGAAGGTGATTGAGACAGCGATCAACGAGCTTACAGCGATTACAGGCCAGAAGGCTGTTCCTACTTTGTCGAAGAAGGACATCGCGAGCTTCAAGGTGCGTAAGAAAATGCCTATCGGTGTCCGCGTGACATTGCGCCGCGAGCGCATGTACGAGTTCTTGGAGCGTCTTGTACGCATCGCACTTCCTCGTATCCGTGACTTCAAGGGAATCGAGAGCAAGCTCGACGGCCGTGGCAACTATACGCTCGGCATCACAGAGCAGATTATCTTCCCGGAGATCAACATCGACACAATCTCAAAGCTTGTAGGTATGAACATCACATTCGTGACTACCGCCAAGACCGATGAGGAAGGTTTCGCATTGTTGAAAGAATTTGGTTTACCATTTAAACGCTAAAAACAGATATGGCAAAAGAATCAATGAAAGCGCGCGAGGTTAAGCGTGCGAAACTCGTAGCCAAATATGCAGCAAAGCGTGCGGCGTTGAAGACGATTGTAAACACCGGCGAACCAGCCGAGGCTTTTGAGGCAGCTCAAAAGCTTCAGGCTTTGCCAAAGAACTCCAACCCGATCCGTATGCACAACCGTTGCAGCCTGACAGGACGTCCAAAGGGCTATATCCGTCAGTTCGGCATTTCGAGAATCCAGTTCCGTGAGATGGCGTCTGCAGGATTGATCCCGGGCGTTAAGAAAGCAAGCTGGTAAACGAGTAAAAACAGAAAGAGTATTAAATATTGTCCGGAAACTCCGGATCAATTTAAACCAAAATAATATGACTGATCCAATAGCAGATTATTTGACAAGATTGAGGAATGCAATCAAGGCACAGCACAGAGTTGTAGAGGTGCCTGCCTCAAACTTGAAGAAAGAGATCACAAAGATTCTCTTCGAGAAGGGCTATATCTTGAACTACAAGTTTGTAGAGGGAGAGGTAGCCGGTGGTACTATCAAGATAGCCTTGAAGTATGATCCAGTAGACAAGGTAAACGCCATCAAGTGCTTGAAGCGCGTCAGCCGTCCTGGTCTTCGTCAGTATACAGGCTACAAAGATATGCCGAGAGTGTTGAACGGACTTGGAATCGCAATCATCTCTACGTCGAAAGGCATCATGACCAACAAGGAAGCCTTGGCGCAGAAAGTGGGTGGCGAAGTTCTATGTTATATCTATTAATAAGGAGGAATTGCAATGTCAAGAATAGGTAAAGCTCCGGTAGTGCTCCCAGCAGGAGTGACTGCAAAGGTAGAGAATAATGTAGTGACAGTTAAGGGTCCTAAGGGCGAGTTGCGCCAGGAGTTCCACTCAGACCTTACTGTAAAGGTAGAAGAGAATCATATTGTAGTTACCCGTCCGAGCGACGACATCGAGCACCGTTCACACCACGGTCTTGTACGCGCGTTGATTCACAACATGGTTGTCGGAGTATCGGAAGGCTACAAGAAGGAAATGGAGTTGGTAGGTGTAGGTTACCGTGCGGCAGCGCAGGGTCAGGTGCTTGAGCTTTCGCTTGGCTACTCACACGCCATCTATTTCAAGCTTCCGGCAGAGATCAAGGTCGATGCCAAGACAGAGAGAAACAAGAATCCGTTGATTACTCTTGAGTCGTGCGACAAGCAGCTTCTTGGCCAGGTATGCGCCAAGATCCGCAGCCTCCGCAAGCCTGAGCCTTACAAGGGTAAGGGTATCAAGTTCGTTGGTGAGATCATCCGTCGCAAGTCGGGTAAATCGGCAAGTGCTAAATAATAAAGGAAGACGATTATGGTAACGAAACAGGAAAGAAGAAATAAAATCAAGACACGCATCCGTGGCAAAGTTTCGGGCACAGCCGAGCGTCCTCGTATGACAGTGTTCAGAAGCAACAAGCAGATTTATGTACAGCTTGTAGACGACAGCGAAGGCAAGACACTTGCCAGCGCATCGTCGAAGGGAATCGAGGAAGGAACTAAGACCGAGGTGGCAGCAAAGGTAGGCCAAGCAATCGCTGAGAAGGCATTGGCAGCCGGCATCACTGAGGTTGTATTCGACCGCAACGGTTATTTGTTCCATGGTAGAGTTAAATCATTGGCTGACGCTGCACGCAACGGAGGACTTAAATTTTAAAGAACATGGCAAAGAGAAACAACAGAGTAAAATCAACGAACGATATCGAATTGAAGGACCGTCTGGTTGCCATCAACCGTGTCACTAAGGTGACAAAGGGTGGACGTGCATTCAGCTTCTCTGCAATTGTAGTTGTCGGCAACGAGAACGGCATTGTAGGTTGGGGTCTTGGTAAGGCGAACGAGGTGACAGCCGCCATCGCCAAAGGCGTGGAGGCAGCAAAGAAGAACCTTATCCGCGTACCGGTTCACAAAGGCACAATTCCACACGAGCAGGCAGCCAAATTCGGAGGCTCGCGCGTAATCCTTAAGCCGGCATCTCAGGGTACCGGTGTGAAGGCCGGTGGTGCAATGCGTGCCGTATTGGAGAGTGTAGGCATCACAGACGTGCTTTGCAAGTCAAAGGGCAGCTCTAACCCACACAACTTGGTTAAGGCAACTTTCGGCGCACTCGACGAGATGCGCAGCCCGATGACAGTGGCTCAAAACCGTGGAGTGTCGTTGGATGTAGTGTTTAATGGTTAAAAAATGAATGTTCATGGCAACTATTAAGATTAAGCAAACAAAGAGCAGAATCAACTGCCCTGCTGTGCAAAAGAGAACACTCGACGCACTTGGATTGAGAAAAATGAATCAAGAGGTTGAGAAGGAAGCGACTCCTCAAATCTTGGGTATGGTTAAACGAGTTCGTCACCTTGTAGAAGTAACGAACGCTTAAACACAATAAAAGACTATGGATTTAAGTAATTTGCAACCGGCTGTGGGCTCGACATCTTCACGCAGAAGAATCGGCCGTGGACCGGGTTCAGGAATGGGTGGTACTTCTACACGTGGACACAAGGGTGCCAAGCAGCGTTCGGGCTACTCTCGCAAGATTGGTTTCGAGGGCGGTCAGATGCCGTTGCAGCGCCGTGTGCCTAAATTCGGATTCAAGAATATTAACCGTGTAGAGTACAAGGCAATCAACGTAGACGTGCTTGAGAAGTTGGCGGCAGCCAAGAATCTTACGAAAGTAACGGTTGACGATTTGGTGGCAGCAGGATTCATCAATGGCAAGCAGAAGGTGAAAATCCTGGGCAACGGAGCGTTGACAGTGAAATTGGAAGTTGTGGCTCACGCATTCTCTAAGAAGGCGGAAGAGTTGATTGTAGCCGCTGGTGGCTCTATCGAAAAATTGTAAAAGATGAGATTAGTTGATACCATAAAAAATATTTGGAAGATAGAAGATTTGCGCAAGCGTCTTGTCGTGACTTTTCTATTGATATTGGTATACCGGGTGGGCTGCTATGTAGTCCTTCCGGGTATCGATCCGAATCAGCTGGCTGCGATGAAGAGTTTCACCAGCGGTGGCTTGATGCAGCTGCTCGACATGTTCTCGGGCGGTGCGTTCAGCCAGGCATCGATATTCGCTTTGGGTATCATGCCTTATATCACGGCGTCGATCGTGATACAACTGTTGGGCATGGTTCTTCCTCAGTTCCAGAAGTTGCAGCGTGAGGGCGAGAGCGGACACATGAAGATCAATCAGTACACCCGTTATCTTACGGTGCTGATTCTCCTTCTTCAGGCTCCTGCTTATCTGTTCAACCTTGAATATCAGGTTAATTCCGCAGCTCACGGCACGATGGCCTTGACATGGCTTGACAAGACCTATATGACTGTGATTCTGGCGGCCGGCAGTATGTTTATCATGTGGCTCGGCGAGCGCATCACAGACAAGGGTGTTGGCAACGGTATATCGTTTATCATCCTTATCGGTATCATCGCGCGTCTGCCGGGGGCATTCATCGAGGAGTTCATGGGCCGCATCTCGTCGGCACAGGGCGGCTTGGTGATGCTTGTAATCGAAATCGTGCTTTTGTTTGCAGTGATTCTCGGCGCAGTCCTTTTGGTGCAGGGCACACGCAAGGTGCCAGTGCAGTATGCGAAGAGAATTGTCGGCAACAAGCAGTATGGCGGTGCGCGCCAGTATATCCCATTGAAGGTTAACGCAGCGGGTGTGATGCCTATCATTTTCGCACAGGCAATCATGTTTATCCCGTTGACATTGGCAGGCTTCGGCTCGCGTGGCGAGGCAAGCTCGATTGTCAAGGCATTGACCAACATGGAGGGTTTCTGGTATAATTTCATTTACTTCTTGATGATTGTGGCGTTTACATATTTCTACACGGCCATCACCGTGCGTCCGACACAGATGTCGGAGGATATGAAGCGCAACAACGGATTTATTCCGGGAGTGAAGCCGGGCAAGAAAACGGCCGACTATCTCGACTCTATCATGTCGAGAATCACCCTTCCGGGATCAATCTTCTTGGGTATTGTTGCGATCATGCCGGCGTTCGCAAGAATCTGCGGCGTGACACACAGTTTTGCACAGTTCTTTGGAGGAACATCGTTGCTGATTATGGTGGGTGTCGTTCTCGACACGCTTCAGCAGATTGAAAGTCATCTGTTGATGCACCATTATGACGGACTGATGAAATCCGGAAAATTAAAAGGCCGTACCACAGGTTCGGGTTATTAATTTGGGTCCAGGATGATTTATCTGAAGACAGATGAAGAAATAGAGTTGATGCGTGTGAGTAATCTTCTCGTGGGGAAGACGCTCGGCGAATTGTCGAAGTGGATTGCTCCGGGGATTACCACGCTGAAACTTGACAAGATAGCGGAAGAGTTCATTAGAGACAATGGAGGCGTTCCGGGATTTCTCGGGTATGCGGGCTATCCCAACACACTTTGTGTTTCGGTCAACGAGACGATTGTGCATGGGATTCCGTCGAGCGCCACGTTGCGGGAGGGCGACATAGTGTCGATTGACTGCGGAGCCGTCGTTGACGGCTACAATGGCGACTCGGCATATACATTTGCAGTCGGCGAGGTGGAACCGCGTGTGCGGGAGCTGCTGACGACTACGAAGGAAGCTCTTTACCTCGGCATCGCTCAGGCGGTGGAAGGCAACCGCATCGGGCATATCGGCAATGCCGTGCAGGAGCACTGTGAGAAGCGTGGTTTCTCGGTGGTGCGCGAGATGACCGGGCATGGAATCGGGCGCAAGCTCCATGAGGAGCCTGCAGTGCCCAACTATGGCCGCCGCGGCGTCGGACCGTTGATCAAGGAAGGGATGTGCATAGCCATCGAGCCAATGATCAATATGGGCAGCCGCAACATTGTGATAGAACGTGACGGCTGGACTTGCCGCACCAAGGATCGCAAGCCGTCGGCTCATTTCGAGCATACGGTGGCAATCAGAGGAGGCAAGGCCGAAATCCTTTCTTCATTTGAATTTATTGAGGGTGAGAATCAGCAGTAACAACAACGGATAAACCAAGGAAAATAAGAAATATGTCAAAACAAGCAGCAATAGAGCAAGACGGAGTTATCGTGGAGGCGTTGTCCAACGCAATGTTCAAGGTAGAACTTGAGAACGGCCATCAGATAACCGCCCACATCTCCGGAAAAATGCGTATGCATTACATCAAGATCCTTCCGGGAGACAAAGTCAGGGTAGAGATGTCGCCCTATGACCTTTCGAAGGGAAGAATTGCTTTTAGATACAAATAAAAAAAAAATACAATGAAAGTTAGAGCATCAGTAAAGAAGCGCACGGCTGACAGCAAAATTGTCAGAAGAAAAGGTCGCGTGTACGTAATCAACAAGAAAAATCCAAAATTAAAACAACGTCAAGGATAATTTTATTATTTTTGCAAAAAAAATATAATAGTATATGGCAGTACGTATTGTAGGTGTAGACTTGCCCCAAAATAAGAGAGGAGAAATAGCCCTTACATATATCTTCGGCATCGGCCGCAGCTCAGCCAACAAGATTTTGGCAGCAGCTGGCGTTGACAAGGATATCAAGGTGCAGGATTGGACCGACGCTCAGGCAGCAGCCGTGCGTGAGGCTATCGGAGCAGGCTACAAAGTAGAAGGTGATCTCCGCAGTGAGATTCAGTTGAACATCAAGCGTTTGATGGATATCGGTTGCTATCGTGGCATCCGTCACCGTAACGGTCTTCCAGTGCGTGGACAGAGCACAAAGAACAATGCCCGCACACGCAAGGGACGCAAGAAGACAGTCGCTAACAAGAAAAAAGCTACTAAATAAAATTAAAGTATGGCAAAAAAAACAGTCGCAGCAAAGAAGAGAAATGTTAAGATCGACGGAGTCGGTCAGTTGCATGTACACTCATCTTTCAACAACATCATTGTGTGCTTAGCAAACAGTGAGGGACAAGTAATCTCATGGTCGAGCGCCGGCAAGATGGGATTCAGAGGATCGAAAAAGAACACACCGTATGCAGCCCAGATGGCAGCACAGGATTGCGCTAAGGTTGCTTACGATCTTGGATTGCGCAAGGTTAAGGCCTACGTGAAGGGACCGGGTAACGGACGTGAGTCGGCTATCCGTACGGTACACGGAGCAGGAATCGAGGTGACAGAGATCATCGATGTTACACCGCTTCCACACAATGGATGCCGTCCTCCAAAAAGAAGAAGAGTATAATCTCTGAATAAATAAAACTAAGGATCCAGCCGATGTGAAATAGATTGCACCAACAACCACCTCTCTGCAATCGCGGCTGCACTAAGCGGATTCGATAAAAACTTTAATTTTTAAAAGAATAAAAAATGGCAAGATATACCGGACCAAAAAGTAAAATTGCAAGAAAATTCGGCGAACCCATTTTCGGTGAGGACAAAGTTCTCTCAAAGAAGAACTATGCTCCTGGTCAGCACGGTGCCAACAAGAGAAGAAAAACTTCAGAGTATGGCAAGCAGTTGCTCGAAAAACAGAAAGCCAAATATACTTACGGTGTTTTGGAAAAACAATTCCGTAACTTGTTCGCCAAAGCAGAGCGTACCAAGGGTATTACGGGTGAGGTATTGCTGCAGTTGCTCGAGGCACGCCTCGACAATGTAGTTTACCGTTTGGGCATCGCTCCGACACGTGCGGCAGCGCGCCAGTTGGTTTCTCACCGTCACATCACAGTGAACGGCTCAGTGCTCAATATCCCTTCTTACAGCGTAAAGGCAGGCGACGTTGTTGCAGTGCGTGAGAAATCAAAGTCATTGGAGAACATCGCTGACGCGTTGGCAGGCTTCAACCACAGCAAATACCCATGGCTTGAGTGGGATGAGAGCATCAAGGGAGGCAAATTGCTTCACTTGCCACAGCGTGAAGACATTCCGGAGAACATTAGAGAACAGGCTATCGTCGAGTTGTATTCTAAACAGTAAAATTGTAAATATCCATGGCTATTTTAGCATTTCAGAAACCTGATAAAGTATTAATGCTCGAGGCAGACAACCGTTTCGGAAAGTTTGAGTTCCGTCCGTTGGAGCCGGGTTACGGAGTAACCGTCGGCAATGCCTTGCGAAGAATATTGCTTTCTTCGCTCGAGGGTTATGCTATCTCGTCTATCCGTATAGACGGAGTGAAACACGAGTTTGCAACTATTCCTGGTGTTATAGAGGATGTTACCAACATCATCTTGAACCTCAAGAAAGTTCGCTTCAAACACCTCGTGGAGACAGATGAGCCGACCGCGGGCAAAATCAACGTATCGGGCAAAGAAGTCTTGACAGCCGGTGATTTGGGCAAGGAGCTGAGCGGGTTTGAGGTGTTGAACCCTGACTTGGTGATTTGCCATTTAGATCCAACTGTGGCTTCGTTCACGATGGACTTTACAATCAATAAGGGTCGCGGCTATGTACCAGCCGACGAGAATGTCCAACCGACAGACGCTGTCGACGTGATAGCCATCGACTCTATCTATACTCCGATTGTCAACGTGAAGTATGCGGTAGAGAACTATCGTGTAGAGCAAAAGACTGACTACGAGAAATTGGTTCTTGAGATTTCTACTGACGGATCTATCCATCCGAAGGAGGCATTGAAAGAGGCAGCCAAGATTCTGATCCATCACTTTATGCTGTTCTCTGACGAGAAAATCGCGTTGGAGACAACAGAGACTGACGGCAATGAGGAATTCGACGAGGAGGTGCTCCACATGCGCCAGCTCTTGAAGTCCAAACTTACCGATATGGATCTTTCTGTCCGTGCGCTCAACTGCTTGAAGAGCGCGGAGGTGGAGACTCTCGGCGAACTCGTTCAGTTCAACAAGACAGATTTGTTGAAATTCCGCAACTTCGGTAAGAAGTCGCTTACGGAACTTGACGAACTGTTGGCAAGCTTGAACCTTTCGTTTGGAATGGATATTTCAAAGTATAAATTAGATAAAGAATAATTACAATGAGACATAATAAGAAAATCAACCACTTAAGCCGTAAGAAAGCGCACTTGGACGCAACATTGGCGAATATGACCATTTCGCTGATCATGCACAAGCGCATTTTCACCACTTTGGCCAAGGCTAAGGCTTTGCGCATCTATGCAGAGCCTATCATCAACCGCGCTAAGGACGACACTACGAACTCTCGCCGTGTTGTGTTCAGCTACTTGCAGAACAAGAATGCAGTGACTGAGCTGTTCCAGGAAATCGCTAAGAAAATTGCAGACCGTCCAGGTGGCTACACTCGTATCATCAAGACTGGCAACCGCCTTGGTGACAACGCTAAGACTTGCTTTATCGAACTCGTTGACTACAATGAGAACATGCTTAAAACAGCAGGCAAGAAGAAAACTACCCGTACACGCCGCTCTCGCAAGGCTGCCGCTGAGGCTCCTGCTGCTGAGGCACCTGCAACTGAAGCTCCTGCTACAGAAGAAAAGGCTGCAGAATAATCGAGTATTTTCAGATACTATTATAGGGCGAGACAACACGCAAAGTGTTGTCTCGTTTTTTTTGTAGCCATCCGGAATCGGCCGCCCGCCGTCAACGGTCAGTTTGCAGCCAAAGAAACTCCGTGACGAAATGTGCCTCGGTGGGTGTCTATACAACCGCCGAAGGACGGTTGTATAAATAATTTGCAAGGTGATTGCGATTGTGAGGGAGTTATTGGATTTGCAAACTGGCCATGAGTCGACATCTACAACCGCTCTTCGGCGGTTTTTCCCGTTGGCGGCGCTATGCGCCTCGCGCCTGCTGGCGCGCAAATCGGCAGGCGCAACTGTTTCCTTGGACTCTTTTGCAGAATAGGAGCATATAGGGGAAGAAATCCTTTAATCGAAGAGGGGGTGGAGGTTTCTGTATGTTCTTGAGCTCTGTGTTATGACCGTTTTTTCACAGATGGCAATGTGTGTCATTTCGAAAACGCCAAAGCTGGTTTTGAAGTTTTACGGAATGATAATAAATGACTATATTTGCACTGCAACTCATCCCGCCAGAGGGCGGAGGGGCTGCAGTGTTAAATTTTTATTATAGGACGTTTACTTAAGCGTTGTCTTCGCGTTCAAAACTCGCAACTTTGTAACATCTCCGAAGATAAGGCAGCAGAAGCGTCCACGCAGTGCGTATGCACGAGTCTATTGTCCGCGCCAATGTGTGGGCATGGCTCAATCCATACGGGCGTGGGCTGGCTGAGTTGCCTATCCTGGAGATTGGGCATGCGAGGCCTTGAACGCAGGATGGGCAAAAGTGCAGACTCCCACGTCTTTTTTTTGTTGATGGCAGGCCTTGGGGATTCGGCTTAACAAATATGGGGCACAGAACGAAACGTATATTGAGGATTGAGCGGAAAGAATATCAAACCTATTGATATACAAAATGTTATGCAAAATATGAGTGGATGGCTCTGCAAAACGAAACGTTTACGTGGGTTTAATTTGCAGCTACATTTAGGTGCTTTTTAGGCATACAGATTTGCAGATAGGTTTAATTGGGTTTACATAAGGCTTACATGGTTGATTCTGGTGGGGGAGTGAGTGGCAGCTGCGGCTGCTTTTTTTGTGCCTGATTATTTGATATAATGCTGCTTAAATTATTCCATATAATAGTTATTTGGTATATTTGCGACAAAATATTATTAGTTATGGCAAAGGTAATACATATACATTTGACACACGGAATAGAAGGAACAAAGCGGAAAGACTGGTATTTTAGTAGTATAACGGCCATTTATACTGTTTTGACGGCAGAACAGGTGGGCGCAACGAAGAATTATCTGCTTCATGCAGGATTATCTGGTAACGGGACTGTATGCACCAAAAAGGCTATAATAAAGCAATCTACGCTCATTTCTTGCGGGCGTAGTGGAAATGTATCAGACGAATAATAAGCGGCTAAAAAGGCAATAAAAACGGCTTTAGAATGATCCGGTGTGGGGAGGTGGTTATACCTCCCCTTTTTTGTGCTTGAAATCGGTCTTTTTTGACGCTGGATATTCAGGTGGATATTCAAAGTGGATATTCACTTTTATAGAACTGGATATTCAAAATAGGGTTTTGGCGGTGTGCGATACAGACATGCTAAAATACCACAATTTTAAAAATACCCCTTGTTTTTTATTTGATAGCCCCCCCCTAAAAACCTATCATTTTTCACGTTTTACTTTTTAAATTCCCCAATATCAGTGCCTTTATGCCCTTATATAATGGTAGGGGAGGGGGATTGCTTGGGAGGGGGACATCATGGGGGATGATAGGGGGTACGCTTCGTTTTCCATCACCGGTGTATGGTAATAGTAAATCCGCCTACCCGACATTTGCAGTACCGGAAATGGGCGCATCCGATACATGTTTTTCCTTTTCGATTGTCATTTGCCGGATTCGTTCCTCTAAGCGTCCGATTTCTCTATCTTGTTCCCTGATGATTTCTTCTTTTTCTCTAATTAAGGCAAGGAGAGAGGATAGTTCGGTTGTTTGTGTTGTTGTAGATGATGTATTATAGTAAATATCACCTTTCCCAGTAAGTAACCAGGTAGGGTTTATATCATTATGTATTTCGATAATTTTCGACACCCATAAACTTGATATATCTGTTCCTTTGCTAATGCATCTTGAAATTACTCCATTCGAGCACCCAATAGCTTGTTCAAGTGCCCTTGTACTGATACCTTTTTCTTTAATTAGGATTGCAATCCTGTCGGAAATATTCGTCATAAGTCGTAAATTATCTACATAAAACTTTTTAGTGTCGAAAATATTCTATATATTTGCAGCGTGTTCAAAAAGGAACACCGCGCCAAATATACGAAAAAGGCATGTGATTAGCGAATTTTAAGGATTAAAGAAAATGAACGAAGAAATAAAAGAATGGCAGACACAGAGCGTGAAGCACAAGGTGGCTTACGTGTTGATGATGGACGGTATCAGCTTCAGATATACCGAAGAGACCGGGATTGTGTTTTCCGCACCTGATTTTTATGTGAAGAACCTTATCCGCCGCCTGATGAGTTGTTACGGCGTGAGTTTGAAACCGATTATAAACGAATTTAAATAAGTGAGATTATGGAAAACAAGAAAATGAGTTGCTGGGATTTTGTATTCAGTTCTGTAAAGACCCATATAGATGATTTGGTAAGACAGGCTGACAAGTACACCAAAGACATGAATGAGGATTTTGAACATTTCTTCTGCTGGTATGCCGAGGATATGTACAAGACGCAACGTGAACTTTCCTGTTACCGTGCCTTGAAGGTGGTTTTATCTGCCGGTAGCCATGATGATGTAAAGTTATACATGGAAAGCAAGATAAACAGTCTGACTGATAGTCTTCTTACCGGAAGCATCCGCAAGAACAGCACCAGTGCGGCTTCAAATTTGGCGCATACGTTGGAACTGGAAGTGAACCAGAAGATACGTGAGAAATTCACTATACTTCTTGGGATTATTGAAAAAGGTGAAAAGGTTGAGGGACAACAGTAAACCCAGCGTGACAACCCGGAAGGCGTTAAGAGACGGGTGACGGTGTGGAAAGACACACGGGAGTGCATGGTTCTTGTGCCGGGGTTCGATTCCCCGGACTCCCCCCAATATTAATCATTAAAACAAGTGAGATATGAACAAGAGGTACATTCACATTACGAAAGCCGACCGCGACTTTATCGCAAAGGCACTCAACGTGACAGAGAAGACTGTTTATAACGCTATCCGGTTTGATGACCGTCGTGGCAACTCCGAACTTTCTGCAAAGATCCGTAAGTTGGCCATGGATCGTGGCGGTATTGTGATGGTTGTTATTCCGGAAATAGAAACTTTCCATGATTATGACAATGTGATGCGTCAGTACTGTCCGAACGGTGCCTTGATAGAGCTTGACCGTAATGATGGTAGCGGTCAGGTAATATTCAAGGGAGAAACGGTGAAGACTTACGAGCATGTGATGGTTGCCGATATTAACCAAATCCAAGCGTTTGCATCGGCATTGAGATAGGAGGCGGCTATGTTGGTGTATTACGGTAACATACAGTGTATTTCTGCACGTGAGCTCATAGATGGCGGCTATATCACCGAATCCTGCTACAGGAACTGGGTGAACCGTGGCCGTATCAAGGTGGTGCGTCGTGGTGGAGGTGCTGCTGGAAATTGCGCGTTGGTCGCCCTCAATAGCCTGCCTACCGAGTGTCTGGAACGGGTGAAGGAAGACAACCCCGGTGGAACAGAGCAGGCACTTCGCCACTGGATACTCTCAAACTATGTGCTGGATCAGGCTGCAGTAGCCTATTTTTTGGATTGGGCTTCCCATTCTTCCAGCAACAGAGCAACAGACGAACTTGCCCGGAAATATGCGGTGAATGCTTCCGTGTTGAATACTTGTATCAAGCTTTATAACAGAAGCAATGATTACCGAAAACTGATGGGTGAAAAATATAACTGGGACATGATGGCCACCACCATCGAGACCCTACGCGAAGACTTTGGTCATGATCTTCCTGCCAGTACCCTTCGTTTCCGCAAGAAAGTGAACGAATATAAGCAATACGGTTATGAATGTTTGATAACCGGAAAATTCGGCAACCAGAACAAACGGAAGGTAACTCACATGGACGAACGCCTGGTGATGAGTTTGAAAGTACTTCCCAACCAACCATACGGCAGTGATGTGCATGAAATGTATCTGTCGTTTGTATGCGGTGAACTGGAAGTATGGGATCTGGAAACAGGAGAGATATTCAATCCGGAAAACTTTACGGATAAGAACGGGGAACCGAAAGAACTGAGCGAAAGCACTATCCGGAACATACTGAACAACCCGGCAAGCCAGCTGCTGATAGAAAAAGCCTTGCGTGGACGTATGGAATTCTATCATGAGCAAATGCCGCACATGCACCGCCATGGTGGTAAGTTCTCCCTGTCACAAATAACGATGGATGACGTGGATTTGCCGCGTCGGATGAAAGGCGGCGAGTATGTGCATGCCTATTATGCTTATGATGTGGTGAGCCAGTGCCGTATCGGGCTGGCCTACGGGCGGGATAAGGATGATGCCTTGGTAGTGGACTGTTTTCGTGATATGTTCCGGCTCATCGAACGCAACGGATGGGGTATTCCAGCCGGTATTGAGGTGGAGCAGCACTTGATGAGCAAGTATAAAGAAGGATTCCTGAAGGCAGGTGAGGTATTTAAGTTTGTGCATTTCTGTGCCCCACAGAACTCACAGGAGAAATATGCTGAAGCTCTGAACGGTGCGTTCAAGACAACCATAGCACATAAGAACCATGAAGCCATTGGCCGCTGGCATAACAAAGGTGCACGGCGGGTGGACCAGAAGAAAGTGAGTGACAGCAGCAACCACACCTGGGAAGACAGAAAGTATTATACGTTTGAAGAGCTTGTGGCGGACGACCGGCGCGATTGTGAAGAATGGAACAATACGCTTCACCCCAATCAAAAGAAATATCCCGGAATGACCCGTTGGGATGTGCTCGTAGCCAAAATCAATCCGACCCTTCGACCGCTTGATAAACTGACCTTGAGCAGATATATCGGAGAAAAGGTAGATACCAGTATTCGTAGAAATTCCACAGTACGTGTGGCAAATGCGGACTGGTGGCTGAGCGGTCCGGAAGTGCTGGAGCAGCTGGAACCAAACAACCGCAAGGTGACGGCTTACTATCTGCCGGATGAAGAGGGCAAGCCTACGGATGTCTTCCTGTACCAGAACGACCGCTACCTTGACAAGGTTCGTCCGGTAGTGACTTACAACCGGGTGATGGCAGAACAGACCGAAGAAGACCGGGTAGCCTATACAGAGCAAAACAAAGTTCTGAGTCATTTCAGCAAATACCTCAATGACCACGCCATCGGAAAGGTGGGAACCGGTACACCGGATCAGCCAACGGATGACCCGGAAGAGGAACTGGAACTTCCCCCGGTGGAACTATCCGATGATTTGCCAGCCGAATTGTCGGCAGATCCGGAATCAGATTATGAATGGCACTCCGGAATAAGCGAGGCAATGAGGGCCATCAGTGACATGTAAGAATAGAATTAGAACAACATTAAAACAGCGTTAGAATTATGATTACAGAAGCGCAAAAACAGAAGATTTTAGCAGCGATAGCCGCCAACCGTGCGAACTATCCCAGTGATGCCAAGCATGCTGCCTCTTTAGCCATCAGTACATCTGTGTACAGTGCAATCAAGAACGGACAGACAGACAAAGCCCTGAGCGATGCCAACTGGATAAGCATTGCCCGCAAATTAGGGGTGAACCTCCGTGGTGAAATGGAATGGAAAGCAGCCAAGACCCCGACCTTTGAATATATAACTGCCCAGCTGGAGTTCTCACAGCAGTCCAGTCTGTCGGGCATCTTGTGCGACATGCCCAATATCGGCAAGACTTTCACGGCACGTTATTATGTGCAAAGCCACAAGAATGCCGTTTATATCGACTGCTCGCAGGTAAAGACAAAATTGAAGTTGGTACGCAAGATTGCTGCAGAGTTTGGTGTGGACAGCAAGGGGAAGTATTCTGATGTGTATGAAGACCTGGTATATTACCTCCGTTCGATGGAAACCCCGCTTATCATCCTCGATGAAGCAGGCGACCTGCAGTATGAAGCTTTCCTGGAACTGAAGGCCTTATGGAATGCCACTGAGCGCTGCTGCGCCTGGTATATGATGGGGGCAGACGGATTGAAAGAGAAAATCAACCGGTCCATAGAATGTAAGAAGGTGGGCTATACCGAAATGTTGAGCCGTTATGGTGACCGGTACAGCAAGGTGACTCCGGATGATGGAAAGGAGCGCGAACAGTTCTTGAACAACCAGGCACGTATTGTAGCCAAGGTAAATGCTCCTGCGGGGGCTGATATAGCCCAGATTGTACGGAAGACATGCGGTGGTTTGAGAAGAGTCTATACCGAGATTGAGAAACTTAAAATGACAGCGGAATAATGAAGCGTGCGTACAGTCCGAAGGAAATAGCCGCCAAGAAATGGGTTACTCTGCCGTGGGATGAGAAATGGAGCAAACCTTTCGGGTTCCCGGCAGAGAACGCTTCGTGGTTCATCAGCGGTGCCAGTGCCAGTGGGAAAAGCAGCTTTGTGATGCAACTTGGAAAGGAACTGTGCAACTATGGGACGGTGCTGTACATGAGTTACGAAGAGAAAATCAACCAAAGCTTCCAACGGCGTATGGGTTATCTGAAGATGAATGAGGTGCAGGGTAAATTTCGTGTGGTGACAGAAGGCAGTCTGGAGGAAGTGATTGCCAGACTGAAAAAACCGAAAAGCCCGAAGTTTATCATCATCGATTCCTTTCAGGTGGCCGGATGGGATTATCCGCAGGCTGTGGAACTGATGGAAACCTTTCCGAAGAAATGTTTCATCTGGATCAGCCAGGAAAAGAAAAGCCAGCCGATGGGTGGCGGTGCAGTAAGATTGAAATATATCTGTGATATGAAGATTCGGGTGGTCGGTTATAAAGCTTATTGTCAAGGACGCGCCATTGGAGACCCGGGAAGCTATTATGTGGTATGGGAAGACGGAATCATTCAAACAAGTAATAATTTACCAAAATGATTATGGATAATAACGAGAAGGCTTTTGAAAGCTACACCGGAACTGAAGTGTTCCAGATACTGCTGGACGGAAATTCCAGCCGGTCCGTATTGGATGACTGGCTGGAGCGAAACATCCAAAGCGACTTAAAAGTGAGAAGAGCGAAAATGCCCGGTCATGTCGTAATAGAAACGGGTGATGTCTTGTTTGCACGTAATGTGCTGATATGGAATCCAAGTTGTAAAGTAAACATTAAAAAGATTTGAAGTGATGGAAAAGAAAGAAGAAAAGAAAGTGTGCTGCATCTGCGGCAAAGAGTATGAGGGCTACGGATACAATCCGTTCCCGGTGAAAGAAGAAGGCTGCTGCTGCCAATCGTGCAACTACAGTGTGGTCGTTCCGGAACGGTGGGAACGGCACAAGGCTTATCAGCGCGGTGAGGCGACCGGTGCCGGGAAGGTGTACATCAGCGGAGCTATCGCGCATTATGACATGGATGAGCGCAAGGAAGCCTTCAGCCGTGCCGAGGAGGAACTGAAGGCACAAGGCTATGACCCTGTAAACCCTTTCAGGAACGGATTGCCGGATGAAGCTCATTGGAGAGCCCACATGCGGGCCGACATTGCCCTGTTGCTGGCTTGTGACTATATCTATATGCTGAAGGACTGGGAACTGAGCAAGGGAGCCAAACTGGAACTTGACGTGGCCAGTTCGTGTGGCATTAAAGTGTTGTTTGAATAAAATTAGTCGATATGGGAAAAATAAAAATGGAAACCGGTGTTGTGGTGATGAAGTTGACCGCTACGGTATATAGAGGAACAATTCGTGAAATCCAATCCTCACGCATAGGTTTTTGCGGGGAGTACAATAAAGAAATACTTTCTAAAATGGGTGATGAGTTCAAAAAGATATTTGCTAAGCAAATTGAGGCTGAATACAAAGGTAAATCAGTGAAGCCGGATAAGATAATTTATCGTGTCAGTACCAAATCAACGGAATGTGAAATGATTCTTAATGGTAAATGACATGGCACAGGAAGTAACCAATTTCGCCCGGTTCTACACATTGTTCAACAAGCTTCCCTGTACAGGAGACCGGGAAGAATTCAAGAAAAGCATTGTGCTGCAGTACACGTGGAACCGGACGGACAGTCTGAAGGAAATGACAGCCAAGGAGTATGAAGCCTGCTGTACGGCTCTGGAGAAGCTGAGCGGACAAGACGAATGGCGACAGAAGCTGCGTGAGGAGCTGCGGCGGAAACGGAGTCTCTGTCTGAACCTGATGCAGAAGCTGGGCATAGATACATCCGACTGGGCACGAATCAATGACTTCTGCAGTAATCCCCGAATAGTCGGCAAAGCGTTCAGACAGATTACGGTGGACGAACTGGATGAACTGGCGGTAAAGCTTCGGTCCATACAACGGAAAGGCGGCTTGAAGCCCAGGAAAGAAAAGCAAACGATTAACCCCGTGAGCATGGTATCACTCATTCAGATTGACCCTGATGCTCCGGCAAACTGATAGGATATGGAAAATAGAAACACAAAGATTTTAGAGAATCTGAAAAAGGAAATCAACCTGCTTGCCTCTGATATGGAGAAGCAAGATGCAGCCGAGTTTTATAGTGAATTGGCTGACTGGGCATACGCCAACGGAGAGGCTATGCTGATGGAAGACGAACCTGAAATGCAGGATTATGAAAACCAATAACCCCAAAAAACAAGAATCATGGAAGAAATGAAACAAACGACCGTGGTAATGACGGCAGAGGAAAAGGCGGAATTTGAAGCCTTCCAGAGAGAAAAAGCAAAGAAAGCGGCAGAGGAAAAAGCCAAGAATGACCGCGAAATGTACAAACAGATGGTGGATGAGGAGATAGCAAACTCCATTCCGGTACTGCTGGGCATCAGTGAGCAGATCAAGGCAAGCAAGCAGACTGTGATGGACAACTTCAAAACCATTCTGGAAATGAAGGCAGACCTTTTCAAGACCAAGGTGAAGGATGACCAGCGCAGCCATACCTTTACTAACAGTGAAGGCGACAAACGAATCACGCTGGGTGTGTATGTGACCGACGGTTACCGTGACACGGTGGAAGACGGTATAGCCATTGTGAAGGAATACATCGAAGGTCTGGCCAAAGATGAAAAGACCAAGGCACTGGTGAGCATGGTGCTTCGTCTGTTGGCCCGTGATGCCAAGGGAACGCTGAAGGCTTCACGCATCGTGCAGCTTCGCAAAGTGGCCATGGAAACCGGAGATGACCGTTTCATTGAAGGTGTGCGTATCATTGAGGAAGCCTACCAGCCGGAAGTGAGCAAACAGTTTATCCGTGCTGAAATCAAAAACGAAAACGGAATGTGGAAACCTATCCCTCTGGGAATGACAGAATCATAAATAATAGAACTATGATACAAGAAGTGGAGAAATCTCCGAAAGTAGCCCTGTGCCGTGCTTGCTACGGTACAGGTAAAGTAAAGAAAGTTGTAGAATATCCCTCTCGGATCTTTGGAAAGAAGCGAAGCGAAACCGTTGAGGAAGTCTGCAGACAGTGTGAAGGAAGTGGCCGGGTAACGGTAAGCGCAAAAATGACGCTTGACATCCGTCCCTATAAACCTAAAGTAGAACCGTCTATGAACGATTAAACCTATATGGGAAAGCGGCACGGAGTCAGTTATCAGAAGCGTGTAGTAGAAGTAAACAGGATATATGACCATTATGCCAGTCACGGTGTACCGAACCGTGAAATATGGCGGCGGTACATATATCCTGTGTATGCTATTAGTGAGCGTACATTCTACAATATGCTTAAAGCGTCCGCAGACCCTAAAAATGATTTGCCGGACGATACGGTACAATTGAAATTTAACTTTGACTGGGAATGAATGAAAACGTAAAAAAAGTAGTGGCCCGGATACTGAAAGACATTCAGGTGGAAATGAGTGATGAGTTTGACAAGAACTTTGAACGGCAGGCTTTTTTCAGTGAGAAATGGCAGCGACGGAAAAGCCCCATCCGGAATGAAGGTAGAGCCATACTAACAGATACCGGGGCGCTTCGGAAAAGTATCGGAAGTCGGACAACGGAAAACAGCATTACCTTCTTTACCTCTCTGCCCTATGCGGCCATTCATAATGATGGCGGTGAAATAGTGGTGACCAAGCGGATGAAGCGTTTCTTCTGGCATAAGTATTATGAGGCAACCGGAGCGTTCGGTAGAAGAAAAGACGGCAAACTTCGAAAAGACAAACGAAATGTCCGGCTTGATACAGAAGCCGATTTTTGGATGTTCATGGCTTTAAAGAAAGCAGGAAGCACCATCAGGATTCCCCGACGCCGTTTCCTCGGCACATCGCCTGAAGTGGAAAAAGCCGTCCGTGAGATTGTAGAAGAGAACCTAACAGAGTATTTTACCATTGAATATAATATCATAAGAAAATGAGAAAAGAACTTTACCGGATGCTTTGCCGGGAGCTGAAGGCCATTGACCTTATCAAGCACATAGACTTGTGGAACCATAATGTGGAATTCATCGAACAGGAAGAAAACTGGGAGCGTCCGGCTGTCTTTGTGGAATTCTGCCCTATACAGTGGAATGCGATTGTTCCCGGTGTGGAATACCGGGCAGAACCTTTGATTAAACTGCACATCGTGACGGACTGGGAAGGTTCGAGTGCTGAGGGCAGCGAGCTGCAGGAGGATGCGCTGAAGGTGTTTGACCTGTCCGGACTGCTTCATGCACAGCTTGCCGGATTGAGCGGGGAGACCTTTTTGGAGCTGGATCTGGTGGAGAGTGATACCAATCACAACCATGAGGATATTGTGGAAAGTATCGAGGTATATCAGTGTGTGGCCATCAAGCGGCTGCAATAGCCGTCTTTATTAGACAGAAAAAGCCGCGGACGTACAAATTACCGTCTGCGGCTTTTTTGTTCAATACAGGCAAAGTAAACGCAATCAGGCAGCCTCTTTCTTGTAAAGCATCATATCTGTGTAAGAAGAGTTGTAATTCATGTGAGCATTGAATTCCACCTTTGTGCAGTTTTCAAAAGGATTACCTAAATCCCTATTTTTACCTATCCATTCGCACAGCTCCAGAATTGAAGATTTGTTGGATGTGAAATATACGTATGAATGCCCCTTCAGTACATTCAGCACATCCAGATAGTCTGCCATATTCCAGTACATGTTATAGGTCCCTACGTCAGTGGACAGATAGGGCGGATCAACAAGAAATACTACTCCAGGAATATCTTTATACCGGTTGAATACTTCCTTGTAATCGCAAGATACGATTTCCAGCCCTTCGAGATAGTCCGTACATTCCGGGTAGCCGGTCTTGCGTATATTGTTGTATAAAGCTTCCTTCCGCATATCCTGAACAGACAGTTTGTATTTCATGGAAAACAAGATAGAGGAGGAGAGGGTAATGAAATCCACATATCCGGTGCTATTCTCTTCCTGCTCGATGCGGCTGAATATTCGTTCACGCAGTTCTCCTTTAATGATTTTATGACGTGGTACGGAATTCCCTACCATTTCGCGAATGTCAGCAAGCAGCTGATTCGTTTGCGGAATGTGCTTCATGCGGAAGCGGTAGTTATCAAAGTCATTATAGATAACAGTAGAGTGGGGCTTGAGGGATTTGGTAATGTGAGACAACAATCCGGAGCCACCGAACAGGTCAACAAACAATGTTCCATCCGGATATTGCTCCAGCACTTTCATGAATTCCTTGGCTAACATACGCTTTTGCCCGACAAATGGGAGAGGGGCTGACAGATACATCTTTCTCATACGTTCAATTCAAATTTTACATTTTCATTGCCGGCAAGCAGCTGTTCTGTTTTGTCGATGTTGTTTTCGTAAATATGCACATTCCCCAGATTCAGGGTGATGGATTTTAGTGGCAACTCAATCTGTCTTGATATTAGATACAAATGATAAATATCTGCCGGCAGTCCTAAATTCGCATCGCTGCTTCGCTGATAGGCGGTCATGACCAGTTCTCCTTGCTCTATCTGGAACTGAACAAGACTAAGGCATGGAGCCTGGTTGCTTTCTGTTCCTGTAGATCCGAGAAACAATATATAGTTTTTGCTGTTCCTTTTTTCCCTGTTTATGCGTTCGATGAGTGGCGGCAGTTTTTCAAAATAGGTTGGGTAGCTGTTCACAAGGATAGAGCCGCAGTAGTCCCACCAGTTGATTCCGGCCTCCCTGTATTTTTCCACGTTTCGTTCGCCCCTCATAAACAGTTGTAACTCGTTTTTTAACTTCTTCCGCGCTATGGTATGCCCCTCGAATATATCAAGAAGGTCGGCAGGGAGCAGCGTCAGCTGTTCATTCAGTAGGTAGCGGATATTCCCTTTTTTATTGCTTTGCATCTTTCCGGACGAAAGCACCTTGCCTAAGATTTGATAATACTTGTCCATGATATGAATGTTATTTATTGCGATACAAAGGTAGGGTAGGGGAGTTTGCCTTTAGTGGGAGGAAGTCCTGATTACACTGCACACAAATTGCAGTCGGTTTTAAAACGCTTGATCAGGTCATACACCTTTCGCTCACTGATGCCATATCGTAGGGAAAGCGTAGCTACGATATAAGACACTTTTTCACCATTGGTCTGCAACTTGTTATATTCATTATATAGTTCTATATATTGCACGTCATCGGGTCGTATGCCCATGTAATGGCACGTTTTTAAAAGCTCTCTGTTCAATTTTAGTATCTCAATTACTTTCATATCCAGTTAAATTTCGTACATTTGCATTGTCTCACTTATCATTGCGCAGAATAGCGCTTACATAAAAAAGCCTCTTACTGGCGAACGAGGGTATCTGCCCCCGGTCGTGCCGGTAAGAGGTGCTTTATGTTTAAATGGTAAGTGAGACGACTATTTAACAGGCCGGGGGCTTTTTTTTATCCTTCCCCCGAAGGGATTGTCAATCATTCAATCCGATATAAATCCAAGTTGAATACATCTTTCCTTTTCCATCCTTCAGCCAGTGTGTTTTGGATGTGTCTGACCGCTTGAATGTAGAAGTCCTTCAGATTATCCAACTTTTCAAAGGTATGGTATTCGGGCTGTTCATCCGAACCGAATTTGAATGTAACCGGAAGGGTCTCTCCGCCCGTCTGAACGGCCAAATCGTATGCTGCCTTATAGTTGTATTGGTTCTCCGTAGAAAGCCATACAGGGGCGCCATTATAGGCGAATCCGGATAGGATAGCTGCATCAGTCTGGCTGTTATACCATGACATAACCAATGTGCGGATTTCCTCATCAGTAGGCTTGTGTCCGAACTCCTCTTCCATGTAGGAGGCAGAGCCGTTCTCTTTTTCCTGCACATCCC
>ERZ772805.122-NODE-122-length-92679-cov-6.325596_pt1 | contig 92679 bp, 80 predicted proteins | sample MGYA00511344_ERZ772805 | MGnify/ENA primary metagenome ERZ772805 (study PRJEB29015, sample SAMEA2737730) | human gut metagenome | biome: human gut; feature: human-associated habitat; material: faeces | place: China | collected 2012 ...
CCTGCAAGTACTTTTTTATTATTTTTCCAACTTTTTTGTGTCTTTTTTTGCGTCTCGCGTTACCCAGCGGTGAGCTTCCGGGCTGGTGTGCATGATCCGGGGATCTGGCTTCCTCTTAGTGCGCGGGTGACTGCGTTGAAGAACAGGCAGCACTTGTCTGAGCGCAGCGAGTTGTGCTGCCTGTTCTCCGCCCTTAGCAGTCTCCCGGGAGCTTAGAGGAACCATCCCCGCATCCCAAAAGCACACCAGCCCGGAAGCTCACCGCGTACCCTCGCCAACACCTCCATAAAGCCACTCTCCCCTATTCCACCAAAAAAAGAGGCGCAGCCCTAAATCCCGCCGCACCTCTTTTTACATCTTCTTCAATTACAACCAAAACCACTTCTATCAGTTATTTCGCATTAACCGCCTTCAACGCCTTCAGCTCATCAAACACAACATCATTCAAAACTTTAATGTATGTTCCCTTCATACCCGAAGACCTCGACTCGATAACACCCGCACTCTCAAACTTCCGGAGCGCATTCACGATAACAGATCTTGTAATACCAACCCGGTCTGCGATCTTGCTGGCAACAAGAATTCCCTCGTTTCCGTCAAGCTCCTCGAAGATATGGGTAATTGCCTCCAGCTCGGAGAACGATAACGTGCTGATCGCAGATTTCACGATCTGTACCTTTCTTGTCTCCTCCGCGTTCTCCTCATTTACAGAACGCATCATCTCAAGGCCGACAACCGTAGTACCGTATTCGCAGAGAATAATATCATCGATATCGTACTGCTCGTCGGATTTGTACATAAATAAAGTTCCAAGACGTTCTCCCGCAATATCGATCGGAGCGATGATCGCCTGGTATTTCTTCACGTTCTCCTCAGCGAAACCGAGAGTCGCAAGATTTACATTTTCCTTTGTGGAAAGGACACTTAAGAGGCGTTCGTTAAACATTTTATCGACATAGCCGCCAACTTTGTCCTCAATCAACTCATGGATCTCATCGACACCAGGACAGATGCTTACACCCAGGACTTTTCCTTTCTTGCTGATCACGAGAATGTTCGACAGCAAAATTTCGCTTAAAACTTTACAGATGTCGTTAAATACGACCTTGTGCGAATTGTTGTTGTGGAGCAGTTTGTTTATTTTTCTGGTCTTATCCAATAATTCAACACTCATTTCCGAAAACCTCCTTTACTTTCTGATATCGTACGAATAATATTTGATCGATTAAATTGTAACACGATATTTCCAGAATTTCAAGACTTTTTCGGATAATTAGGATAAATCGAAATAAATTGTCAAGTCCTTATCAATTTTTTGAAGTTCAAACTGTCTGAATTGTATCATTTGTAGCGATAATTATGCAGTTCAGTGCATTTATCGGCAAATTTCACTGTCAGAAGAGACATTTCACTTTTCCACACCAGCTGACCCGATGCCTGCATCTTCTTCCAAACATCCGCCGTATGCAGGTTTGATTCACAGCTCTTACAAGAAACATCCGGCAAATGTGTCTCGCACATCCCGCCGGAGCCTTTTTATCACTGCCGTTCATCCTGTAACCGGCAACAGATTATTCAGTTGCAGTCTCTTCCTTTTCCTTCATCGGCATCACAAAACCGCACTGCTCATTTGCGCAGACGAGTTTGTTTCCTTTTTCCACCATGTAGCTTCCGCATTCCGGACATTTCTCAGTGGACGGTTTCTGCCAGGACATGAAATCACAGTCCGGGTTGGCCTCACAGCCGTAATACTTTCTGCCTTTTTTCGTCTTCTTGATGATGACTTCTTTTCCGCACTTCGGACACGGGATGCCAGTCTTCTCCAGATACGGCTTCGTATTCCGGCACTCCGGGAATCCCGGACATGCGAGGAACTTACCGTGAGGACCGTACTTGATGACCATCCGTCTTCCGCAGACCTCACAGATCTCATCCGATTCCTCATCCGCGATATGAACCGTCTCAAGCGTTCTCTGGGCCTCATCCACCGCTGCCATGAGATCCGGGTAGAAGTTTCTGACGATCGTCTTCCACGGGGTCAGTCCCTCTCCGACGCTGTCTAACAGGAACTCCAGATTCGCCGTGAAAGCGATATCCACGATGCTCGGGAAACACTGCTTCATGATCCGGTTGACAACCTCGCCGAGCTCAGTCACATAAATATTTTTATTTTCCTTCACCACATACCGGCGTGCAAGGATCGTTGTGATCGTCGGAGCATAGGTACTCGGACGTCCGATGCCCTGTTCCTCCATCGCCTTTACAAGCGATGCCTCCGTATAGTGGGCCGGCGGCTGAGTAAAGTGCTGGGCATTTACAAGATCGGCAAGCTCCAGCTCCTCGCCCTTTTCCAGCTTCGAGAGGATCTGATTCTTCTCTTCCTTCTCATCCGCCTCGATATAGACAGACATGAAGCCGTCAAATTTCAGTCTGGACGCTGTCATCGTAAATTCATTTCCGCCCGCCATGATCTTAACAGAAGTCGTCTCATAGACAGCTGCAGACATCCGGCTCGCGGTAAACCGCTTCCAGATCAGCTGGTAAAGACGGAACTGATCTCTCGAAAGAGATTCCTTCACCTTGACAGGTGTCAGAGAAAGATTCGTCGGACGGATCGCCTCGTGCGCATCCTGGATCTTTCCGTTATTCTTCTTTGAATTCTCTCCCGTTGACAGATATGCTTCCCCGTAGTTCTCAGCGATGAATTCGCCTGCCATCTTCTCCGCTTCCTCCGCGACACGGGTGGAATCGGTACGCAGGTAAGTGATCAGACCGACCGTGCCGTGTCCTTTCACATCAACGCCCTCATAGAGCTGCTGTGCGAGACGCATCGTCTTCTGGGTGGAGAAGTTTAACGCCTTGGACGCCTCCTGCTGCATGGTACTCGTTGTAAACGGAAGCGGCGGCTTCTTCGTGCGCTCACCGTTCCTGATATCATTTACGATAAATTTCTGTCCCTTTAAGGACTCTAACAGGGCATCCAGCTCGGCACGGCTCCTGATCTCTGTCTTTCCATCCTTATCTTTATGGAAATGGGCCGCTGCCGGCTTCTTTGTTCCCGGTGCTTTCAACATCGCATCGAGACTCCAGTATTCCTCCGGAATAAACGCGGAGATCTCCTCTTCACGGTCACAGATCATTCGGAGTGCCACCGACTGGACACGGCCGGCACTCAGTCCGCGTTTTACCTTTTCCCAGAGGATCGGGCTGATCTTATAGCCCACGATACGGTCCAGAATACGCCGCGTCTGCTGGGCATCCACAAGATTCATATCGATATTTCTCGGCGCCTTTAAGGACGCCTTTACCGCGTTTTTCGTGATCTCATTGAAGCTGATCCGGTATACTTTTTTATCTTTTACCTCATCGAGCTTCAGCGCTTTCATCAAATGCCAGGAAATCGCCTCTCCCTCACGGTCAGGGTCAGTTGCGAGATAGATCTTATCTGCTTTTTTCACTTCTTTCCGGAGTTTCGCAAGGATATCGCCCTTGCCCCGGATCGTGATATATTTCGGTTCATAATCATTTTCCACATCAATTCCGAGCTGGCTCTTCGGAAGATCTCTTACGTGTCCGTTGGACGCGTCCACCTCATATGTGCTTCCCAGGAATTTTTTAATTGTTTTAACCTTTGCAGGAGACTCCACAATCACAAGACTGTTCGCCATATTTTTCACATCCTTCTGCAATCATTCCGCTTTATAATATTGATTCCCGGTTCCAAAAACAAGTCCCGCAAGCTCCAGCTTTAAAAGGGCTTCCATACATTCTGTCACAGAGAGTCCGCTCAATGCGGCGACCTCTTCCAGATGTCTGGGGCGCGAATCAACCGAAGCATACACCAAATTTTCGTTCTTGGCAAGCCTATTTTGTGAAAATTTATGAATCGTTAATTTTCTTTCGTATTTCATCCCGAGGAATTCCAGCACATCCGACGGGCTTAAAAGCAGGCTCGCACCGCCCTGGATCAGGCGGTTGCAGCCCCCGCTCAACGGGTCATTTGCACGTCCCGGAAGGGCGAAAACCTCCTTTCCCTGCTCCAACGCAAAATCCGCTGTGATCAGCGATCCGCTCTTCTCCCTCGCTTCTATTATTATGACCGCATCAGCGAGAGCGCTGATGATCCGGTTTCTCAGCGGAAAGTTCATTGCCACAGGGCGGGTCCCCGGGACGAACTCTGAGAGGATGCCTCCGTTTTCCTCCATGGCATGAAAAATTTTGTAATTTTCCCGCGGATAACAGATATTTACCCCGCATCCCAGAACCGCGTAGGTGGGTTTTCCGCGCTCGATCGCGCCCCTGTGGGCACAGCCATCCACTCCCGCCGCCATGCCGCTGATAATGTTGACTCCCGCATTGGCAAGTTCCCCGGCATAAAATCCGGCCGCCTCCTTCCCATATTCCGTGCAGGCTCTGGCGCCGACAATGGCAACCGCCGGGACCTCGTTTTCCGGAAGATTTCCCTTTACGAAAAGCGCCGCCGGGCGGTCTTTATATGGAAGGAAACGTTCCGGATAGTCTGTGTCTCCTTCCGCGATAAAGCGGATCCCCGTCCGTTCCAGCCCATAAAATTCCTTCAGCCATGCAGATTCCTGCTCTCTTGCCTGCAAAAAGACCATCACGCGCTTCTCTGTGAGAACTCCCGCTTTTTGTATTTCCTGTTCCTTTGCCGTCCAGACCGCCTGATATGTTCCGAACCTTTCCCTTAACTTCCCGATCGTCGCACTGCCGAACCCCGGGACATGGCAGAGGCAGTAAAACGCTTCCCGCTCGGTAAGTGTGTTGTAAGCCATGATCTTATGTACCCCTTTCCTTTCATTCATAGAACTGTTCCGCACCCAAAAAGTTCCGGACAAGCTTCGTTTTCAGGCATTAATTCCCCCAGAACTTCTCCCGGCTTTTCACATAGGACACCGCCTCGCACAGATCTGAAAGCCGGATTTTACTCTCACCCGCAAGATCCGCCGTCGTTCTTGCGACTTTTAAGATCCTGTCATGCATTCTGGCGGAAAGCGCAAGCTTTTCAAAGATCTCCTCCATAAAGGTCTCCTCCTCCTTCCCCAGCACGCAGTATTTCCGGATATGCCGCCCCGCCATCTCCCCGTTGCAGCGGATGTTTTCCTCCATAAACCGCTCTTTCTGGATCTCTCTCGCCTGCTCCACCCGCGCCCGGATCGCGCCGGAAGCTTCATTTTCTCCGCCGCCTCTGACGTCCCCGTAAGTAACCGGGGATGCCTCCACACAGAGATCGATCCTGTCCAGCAGTGGTCCCGATATCTTCTGTAGATACCGCGTGATCTGTCCCTCCGTGCACCGGCACCTCGCAAGGTCCGGAAAATGACCGCAGGGACATGGGTTCATCGCAGCCACAAGCTGAAAGTTGGCCGGATATGTCACCGTGGCCTCCACTCTCGAGACTGTCACCTCCCTGTCTTCGAGCGGCTGTCGGAGTGTCTCGAGTGCCGCTCTGGAAAACTCCGGCAATTCATCGAGGAACAGGATCCCGCCGGTGGCAAGCGAGATCTCCCCCGGCTTCGGTCTCCTCCCGCCTCCCGTCAGTGCCTGGACCGATACTGTGTGGTGGGGTGCACGGAACGGCCTGATCTTTACAAGCGGCTCTTTCTCCGTCAGAAGTCCGCTCACACTGTAGATCTTCGAGATCTCGATGCTCTCCTCCACGTCCATCCCCGGCATGATCGTCGGCATTCTCCTCGCAAGCATGGTCTTTCCGGCCCCCGCAGGCCCCACGACCAGAAGGTTGTGCTTTCCGGCGGCTGCCACCTCCGCCGCCCGCCTAAGGAGCGGCTGTCCCGATAATTCCGCGAAATCCACATCATAGCGGTTCATCGTATCCTGCAGATCCTTCATGTTTACCGGCGGTTCCGGGCATATCGGCCGTTTTCCGGACAACATATCCACCAGATGTTTCAGATCCCGGACACCGTAGAGCGAAATCCCGCCGATAAAGGATGCCTCCTTCACGTTCTCAGCCGGAAGAAATACCCGTCGGAATCCGCTCTCCCGTGCCTGTGCCGTGAGCGCCATAACGCCCGGGATCCCCCGCACAGTCCCATCCAGCCCCAGTTCCCCGAAGAATACCGCATCCTCCAGGTCCTTTGCCTGGAATCCTCCGTATGATGACAGGATCGCCGCGGCGATTGCCAGGTCAAAGCCGGTCCCTTCCTTTCTGAAATCTGCCGGAGACAGATTGACCGTGATCTTCTTTGGCGGCAGGGATAGTCCAAGATTCTTGATCGCCGTCCGCACCCGGTCTCCGCCCTCCCGGACCTCCGAGGCCAGATATCCCACAAGGATCAGCCCCGGAAGTCCGTCGCTGACGTCCGCCTCCACGGTCACGTTTTTCCCCTCCATTCCGAGGAGATATATGCTGTTGATCTTGCTGAACAAAAAATACTCCTTTCCAGTCTTTGGTTGTCATCTCACCACCTATAGAGATAGGAGAATCCTTGATGTTGTTAGTTGAAATCATCCCTGAAATCGAGAATATTTTCACCGTTTTTGATAAAATAGATATGGTTTAAGAATTTTAAGAATTTAGACTGCGAACCTTGTATCCGTTCCCCTCTCACGCCTGCAGAAGAGAGCGGATTCCCTCTCGAATATGGGGCGTCCGGCGGAGGATTCCTTCCTATTTCCGCCAGCCCCATATGCATCGTCCTCCCACCGCGCGGGCAAACACCCACCGCGTGGCCTTACCATTTGAGCTTTCATCCATGTTTTCGCCGTCATTGACAGGAATCAGCCCTCATGCTCCCCGATCCACTCCAGGATATCCGCGGATACCTGGTCGCGGTTGAGTTCGTTTAAAAGTTCATGTCTCGCATCTTCATAGAAGCCGATGGAGAGATCCTCCGCTCCTGCCTTGTCGTATCGCTCATAGACGCGGCGCACGCCTTTTGTCTCCTCTCCCACCGGGTCTTTGCTTCCGGACAGGATCAGGATCGGGAGATCTGTCCGCATTTTTCCGGCTTTTTCAAGCTTTGCCGTTTTTAAGATCACCTCAAAGAAGTCACGGTACGCCCCGGCTGTGAAGATAAAATCTGTCAGCGGATCGTCTCCGAAATCCCGGTCTTTCTTTTCATCCCTGGAGAGCCAGTCATACGGTGTCTTCACAGGTTTAAATTTCCTGTTGTAATTTCCGAGGGACATCTCATAGAGCAGTTTGCTCCGGCAGCGTGTTCCTCTCTGTCTGCAGATCGTGTCCGCCAGCAGATAGCCAAGCCGGACCTCCGCGTCCTTCGGAGCTCCGGTCCCGAGTAAGATCACTCCGTCGATCCCGTCTTTATAGACAGTCAGATATCGTCTCGCGAAAAAAGATCCCATACTGTGTCCCAGAAGGAAGATCGGCACACCCGGATATTTTCTCTGTGCGTGGACCGTCACGCGGCGCATATCACGGATCACCGAGACGGCTCCGCCATGCTCCCCGAAGTATCCGCGGTCTTCTGCCGCCGCTGCGGTCTTTCCGTGTCCAAGATGATCATTTCCAAGGACATAGATCCCGTGTCCCGCTAAAAATTCCGCAAACTCCCGGTATCTTCCGACATGTTCCATCATTCCGTGGGCAATCTGAACGATCGCTTTCACCTCACCGCTCGGGATCCACTCCATACAGTGAAGATTCGCGATCCCACTGCTGGACGGAATATAAAATTCATGAATTTCCATTTTTCTCCCTCCTCACACCAGATCTTTTTGCCGTCGGCAGGATCCGCAGACGGGATCCGGTCTCCGGTCAGGATCAATGCCCCGCCAGTTTTCATACGTGTTCAGCTTATCTATAAGTATAACACGCATACCGTATTTTCCCCAGGAAACATCTGTTAAAATTTCATAAAGTTTATATAAACCTAAAAAAGAATGTGCCACGGCACATTCTCGCGCCGAGCGCGGTCGCTCGCGACGATCTTCATCTTCGCGCGAGTGCGCATCATTGGCACGTAGTGCCTTTTTGTTCAACAGGGAAGTTCCATCGAACTTTCCTGTTGAACAAAAAATCCCCCGCAGGTACTCCCGCACCCACAGGGAACTTTCTGATTTTTATTTTTCCGCTCAGTCTTTCTTCATCAGCTTGACCATAACAGCCTTCTGTGCATGAAGACGGTTCTCCGCCTCGTTGAAGATCTCGTCGGCATGTTCCTCGAAGACTTCCTCTGTGATCTCCTGTCCGCGGTAAGCCGGGAGGCAGTGCTGGACCATCGCACCTGCATTTGCGGCTGCGAGGAGCTGTTTGTTGACCTGATAATCCTTAAATACTTTCTTTCTCTCCTCTTTCTCCGCTTCCTCACCCATGGAAGTCCATGTGTCCGTGATCACGATATCCGCGCCGGATGCTGCCATGAACGGGTCTATCTCCAGGGCAAATTTATCTGCGTAGCCCTTTGTGAACTCAAGGACTTCTCCGTCCGGCTTATAACCGTCCGGTGTCGCAACTGCAACATTCATGCCGACCTTTAAGCCGCCGACGATCAGGGAGTTTGCCATGTTGTTGCCATCGCCGATGTAGCACATCTTAAGACCTGTGAAGCTTCCGAATTTCTCACGGATCGTCATAAGATCTGCAAGTACCTGGCAGGGATGGCAGAAATCAGTCAGACCGTTGATGACCGGGATGGAGCCGAATTTTGCGAGATCCTCGACTTCCTTCTGTTCGAAGGTACGGATCATGATGCCGTCAAGGTAGCGGGATAATACACGCGCTGTATCCTGAACCGGCTCTCCGCGGCCGATCTGCAAATCTTTTGATGAGAGGAACAGGGCATGTCCGCCCAGCTGATACATTCCTGTCTCGAAGGAAACTCTCGTTCTTGTGGAAGACTTCTGGAAGATCATTCCCAGAGTCTGTCCCTCTAAGTGTCTGTGCGGAATGTTGTGCTTTCTCTCATATTTTAACTGGTCCGCGAGATCCAGGATCCCGGTGATCTCCTCCGTACTCAGATCCAGTAATTTTAATAAATGATTCATGATTTAAAATACCTCCTTCATGGCCTCAAGTGCCTTATCGATCTCTTCATATGTAATGACTAACGGCGGAAGCAGACGGATCGCGTCCGTTCCGGCTGTCAGCACGAGAATGCCCTTTTCCATGAGCTTTGAAACGTATCCGGCACGCTTTTCCGGATCTACGATGATGCCGAGCATGAGTCCCATGCCGCGGACATTTTTGACTGCCGGGGAGTGGAATCCCAGGACTTTTTCCTTGATGTAAGCGCCTTTTTCCTGAACTTCTTTTAAGAATTCCGGATCATTCACCGTGTCGAGAACGACATTTGCGGACGCTGCACTCACCGGGTTTCCTCCGAATGTGGAACCATGGGTTCCAGGTCCCATCACGTCGGCACACGCTGCAGATGTGAGCACGCCGCCGATCGGAAGTCCGCCGCCGAGTCCTTTCGCCATCGTCACGATGTCAGGGGAAATCCCGTACTGCTCGTATGCAAAAAGACTTCCGCATCTTCCGATGCCGGTCTGGACCTCATCCACGATGAGAAGGATGTCATGTTCCTTACAGAACTTTGCAACCCCCTGGACGAACTCTTTGTCGAGCGGGAGAACACCGCCCTCGCCCTGGATCATCTCCATCATGACCGCGCAGCAGGCCTTGTCCGCTTTTGCGGTTACATCCGCCAGGTCATTTGCCTTCGCATAGTCAAAACCTTCCGTGAACGGGAAGAAATACTGATGGAACTTCTCCTGTCCGGTTGCCTTTAAGGTCGTCACGGTTCTTCCGTGGAAGGACTGGATCAGTGTCACGATCTTGTTTCTCCCTGCCCCGTATTTATCGAAGGAATACTTTCTCGCAACCTTGATCGCGCCCTCGTTCGCCTCTGCTCCGGAGTTTGCGAAGAAGATCTTTCCCATGCCGGTTGCCGTCACAAGCTTCTCAGCAGCACTCACCATCGGCTCCGTGTAGTAGAGATTTGACGCATGCATGAGCTTTTCCGCCTGTTTTGTGATCGCACCGACGATCTTCTCATTTCCATGTCCCAGGCTGTTGACGCCGATCCCGGACGTGAGGTCCACATACTCTTTTCCGTCTGCATCCCAGAGCGTCGCGCCTTTTCCGTGGTCAAGGACGATGTCAAACCGTCCGTAGGTATGCATGATATATTCTGAATCTTTTTTCTTGATCTCTTCTGCAGTCATTCCTTGTTCCTCCTATGAAAACATGGTTCCAACGCCTTCGTTTGTGAGCAGCTCGATTAAGATCGAGTGCGGCACACGGCCGTCCTGGATGTTCGCACGCTCTACGCCCTGACGGACGCACTCCACGCAGCAGTTGACCTTCGGGATCATGCCGCCCTTGATGACGCCCTCCTTGACCAGGGACGGAACATCCGAAACTTTCAGGCGCTTGATAAGTGTCGTGTCATCGGACGGATCTCTTAACAGTCCGCGCACGTCAGTCAGCATGATCAGCTTTTTCGCCTTCAGCGCGATCGCCAGCTTCTCCGCCGCCGTATCCGCGTTGATATTGTAGTTGCAGGTGTCATCGATTCCCGCTGCAACGCAGGTGACAACCGGAATGTAGCCTTTTTCCAGCATATCGAGAACAATCTGCGGGTTTGTCTTTACGATATCGCCCACATAGCCGTACTCGGTGCCGTCCGGATCATTTAATTTGACTGCCTCAAATAATCCGCCGTCCATACCGCTTAAGCCGACGCCTTTTCCTCCGGCATTTTTTAAGAGCGTCACAAGGTTCTTATTGAGCTTTCCGCAGAGGACCATCTGGACTGCCTCCATGGTCTCCTGGTCGGTGTAGCGGAGTCCCTTGATGAATTTGGACTCTTTTCCTGTCTTCTTTAAGAGTTCCCCGATCTCCGGACCGCCGCCGTGAACCAGAACGACCTTGATGCCGACCAGATTTAAAAGAACAATGTCGCGGATGACCGCCTGTTTTAATTCTTCATTGATCATGGCATTTCCGCCGTATTTAACGACCACGATCTTTCCATAATAATCCTGAAGGTATGGGAGCGCCTCAACGAGAACGCCAGCTCTTGTTTCCGGTTTCAGATTTTCCATAACGTTTTTCTCCCCTCTTATCATCTATATTACGTTTCTGACTGTTTCGGACTCGCCTGCATCTTTTCTTTCTGCAGACAGCCATTCCTTTTTACAGATTTAATCCTGCCGTTTCCTCAAATCCGAGCATCAGGTTCATGTTCTCGACAGCTGCACCGGATGCGCCTTTTCCGAGATTGTCGAACAGCGCCGTGATGATCGTCTGATCCTCATGTCCATTGACCACGATTTCCATGCTGTCCTTTCCGGCCATAGTTCCCGCCGCGATCATCGGATCGTCCCAGCCGAACGGATGGACTTTTACAACGTTCTTTCCATCATAATGAGCTGCAAGTGCCTCATGGATATCCTTTGCAGTCGGATTTCCCTTTAACATCGAGTTCTGCAGCATCACGGTGACTGCCATTCCTTTATAGTAGTCATCCACGATCGGGCAGAACACCGGCGGAACATCAAGTCCGCAGATCTTCTGCATCTCCGGCAGGTGTTTATGTTTCAGGCTTAAGCCGTAGATCCTCGGGGTATTGTAGAGCGCCGGTTTCTCCGGAGATTCATATTCCGCGATCATCTTTTTTCCGCCTCCGGAGTAGCCGGTCAGGGAGAATACAGTGAGCGGTGTCTCCTTCGGGATGATCCCCGCCGCAACGAGCGGATAGACCGGGATCACAAATCCCGATGCATGGCAGCCCGGATTTGCCGTATATTTCGCGTGAACGATCGCATCCTTATGTGCGTCGGAAAGTTCCGGAATTCCGTATGCCCAGCCGGGAGCTGTCCGGTGTGCCGTCGATGCATCGATGATCCTTGCGGAATCTTTTTCCACAAAGCTCACCGCCTCTTTTGCCGCCGCATCCGGCAGACAGAGGAACGTGATATCCGCAGCGTTGATGAGTTTCTTTCTCTCATCCGCATCTTTTCTCTTTGCCTCATCGATCAGCAGGAGTTCAATATCGTCTCTCAATGCAAGTCTCTCATAAATCTGGAGTCCGGTGGTTCCTTCTTTTCCGTCAATGTATACCTTTGGCTTCATAATCGTTTCTCCTCTCGGTCATAATTTGCTGGATCCCAGTCAGCTTTCCTTCCGGTCCGTGTTAAAAAAGGGACCGGAGCTTTTCTTCTCTGCATGTTTTTGTGGGGGCAGATGCATAAAGCTGAATATTTTCTGAATAATTATGCATAATTATAATCCTATATGTATATTTATGCAAGAGGTTTTTTATTCTTTTTTGCATTTTTATAAATCCAGAGCGAACACATATAAAAAACGGCACAGGATCGGGTCCCGCAGTCCGGAAATTTCTTTCCAAACAAAAACAGCACAATGATCCTTTTCCAGACCATCATGCTGTTCTCCCGATCCTGTCTTTTGTTTTTCCATGATCCGGACTCATACCGTCCGTTTCACTCTCCGTATCCGAACGCCTCCCGCATGCGGGCAACCGCCTTTTTCTCGATCCTGGATACATAGGATCGGGAAATTCCAAGCTGTCCGGCGATCTCCCGCTGCGTGTGCTCATCTTCCCCGAACAGGCCGTAGCGCATCCGAATCACCTTTTTTTCCGTCTCCGTCAGACGATCCCGGTATGCCTCATAGAGTATCTTCACATCCTGTCCGATGATGACCGTCTCCAGCACTTCCCGGTCTCCGGATTCCAGAACATCAAACAGACTCACCGTCTCCCCGTCTTTATCCGCACCGATCGGGTCATAGATGGAGACTTCCCTGGAGAACTTCTTCCCCGACCGGAACATCATCAGGATCTCATTTTCCACGCATTTGACGGCATAGGTCGCCAGTCTTGATCCTTTTTCCGCATTAAACGTATTGACTGCCTTGATCAGGCCGATGGTTCCAACTGACAAAAGATCGTCCGTCTCATATCCGGACTGCTGGTATTTTTTGACCACATGTGCGACCAGCCGAAGGTTCCGGCTGATCAGCACCTCTCTGGCTTCCAGGTCGCCCTCTTTGCAGCGTCTTAAGTATTCCCGCTCTTCCTGCGCGCTCAGTGGTTTCGGAAATGTCTTCAAAGAAAGCCGCCTTAAGCTTCATTACTTTATTTTATGCGGTGGACGCGCGGCGGGTGCTTTTACATCTTTTCCTTATTTTCTCCGCTTGCGGCCAGCTCATATCCCAGCTCTCTTCCCAGTGTCTGGGCAATGTCCTTCACCTCACAGGCTTTCAGCACTTTCTGCCTGCAAAGGCATAAAGGTTATCATCTCTGTACCACATACCGCCCAAAATCAAAACTGTTATTTCTTCCTATATGGAACAGTTCTCCTGCCAGAAGTTCTTCCAGTCTCTCCTCCGGAACCTCTTCGAAGATCACATATCCCTGAACTCCGCTTAATTCCATTCCTTTTCTGTGCGTGCTGGAATATCGTCTGACCGAGGTCTCTGCCGATCTCGCGTCGATGATCTGCGGCCACGTCTGCGGTTTTTCCAGTTCTGTCCCGATCTCATCGAAGGCGCTCATCATCTGGATCTTCCGGTGGATCGCGCGCCAGATCGCTTCCGCATCAAAACATTTCAGATCGATCCGGTCCTTCCGCAGTGCCAGGGGTCTCAGGAAATGAACCAGATAATCGCCGTTCTGCGCCGGCTGTTCTCCCGAAAGTTCCCATTTTCTCTTCCAGATATACTCTCCGACCGTGTGTACCCGGAAATGTTCCATATGGATCTCTGTATCATCCAAAAGCAGCTGCTCTTCTTCCGTGTAGACCGCCGCGATCTCAAACTTCGCCTGTTCTTTCCCGAGTCCGCATTGTCCGAGGCGCCAGAACGCATCCAGATACTGGGCGAACAGCGGGATATTGCGCCCAAAAAGCTTCAGGCGGAACACGAACCCGTGCCCCTCGTCCATCAGCGTATCCAGATTGTCGCATTCGATCAGGTACCCAAGACTCTCCTTTCCCGTCACATACCCGGGTTTCAGCCGCATCGGTGTGTAAAAGGCATTCCAGACCATGCAGTTGTCCTGAAACCGGCACGCTTCACAGTCCCGGTCCGCAATGCAGTTTTTCCGGAGCAGCATCTCCCCAAGACCTCCTCGCAGCGCGGAAACCTTGTTCTCCGGCACCGCGACTCTCTGATAAAATCTCAGACAAAACGTCAGCGTGATATACGGGATGTCCATCCAGGTCATGTTTTCCTCATTTTTTCTCATATCGTTACTCCTAATTTCTGGTCATATTTCAAAACAGCCAGTCATTTTTGCTGCTTCAGACAGAACCCTTTAGTATTCCCTGAACTGGATAAACTGAAAGACGCTCTTCTTCTCCGTTCCCGTCTTTCCATATACTTCCTCCACCACACGTTCACTGCAGGCAGCAACAACCCGTACCCCGGCTTTCTTCAGCCTTTCGATCACATGATAGCTGAGGCAGAATTCTCCCTGGCACATCACGCATTCCGGCTGCTTTTCAAGGATCATGGCTGCATAGTGTTCCGCCAGATCCTGAACCTCTTTCTTGTCTGCATGGGCGCTCACCGCCGGGAAAGGCAGGTCCTCGATCAGTCCGTACTTTTCTGCTTCCGTCTTCTGTTTTTCGCCCCACATGCTGCTCGGATGATTTGAAAAATTTATAAACATCTCTTTTTCTCCTTCTTTAACCGATATCTCCTGGTTCCGGATCGGAACTCTGTACTTACATTGTAGTATAGGAATTTCACAAATATTTGTCAAATGCATTCCTGGTTTCCAAATTACCCGCACACGGTTCCTATCCATTTTCCCCTCCACTTAATTTATAAAACTAATTTTTTGTTTCTTTCCCTATTTATCTCGTAAAAAACTTGCATAATTATGTATTCAGAGTTATAATAATAAAGCTTTTTATAAAATTTTTATATTTTTCATAAAAGTATAATAATTCATGCACAAAATCAATATTAGAAATGGGAAGCCGAATGCAATACACAAGAGAGTCCGCGATCGAGCGGCTGTTAAAAAACTACGAACCTTTTTACGATATTCATATGATGATCGATGGCGATCGCTCTCCAATCACAGCCCGCTGCGATTTTTTTGAGCATTCCGGCCAGTATGTCATCTCAAAAAAGGCAGAATTATGGTCCGCGGAAAACGAGGAATTTCTCTATCTCGTCAACATTCCGCATCTGACTTTAGAGACCTTCGAGGAATTAAAATCCGAGATCCATGCTGACGGCATGAAACGAATCCATGTCGGTCCGGGCCATATGGCTTCCTATATTACGGCAGTCTTTGTCTGCGATACCTGTGATGAAGACGCAAGGAAAGCTTTAAAAAAATGCCGTATTTACAAAAGTTTTCATTTTTCCCTGCATGGCTGGATGAATTTTCATGCGGCGTTGGTGGAGGTGGCTGACGGGAAGGTCACTTCAAACGCAAGCGGTCACCATGTTGCGAAAATTTTGAAAAAAGTATTATATGATACCAGGGGGAAAAGGTCATAAATCCGATGCAGGCTTGCCTGCAAGAGTTTTTTTGACCTTGGACCTCGCCAAAAACATGAATAAGCAGCCATTTTTCGCAGAAAAATGAGCGGATTATGAATGTTTTTGAGTATTGTGAGAGCACGAAGTGCGGAACAATACGGTATCATAAGAAACCTAAAAAGGAGGACAAATCATGGAACAGATCGCAATCCTTGTTGTGGATGATGAGAAAGAGATCGCGGACCTTGTGGAGATCTACCTGGTCAGCGATGGATATAAAGTATTTAAGGCAAACAATGCGAAAGAGGGACTGGAGATCCTGGAAAAGGAGGAGATCCATCTGGTGCTCCTGGACATCATGATGCCGGGAATGGACGGACTCGAGATGTGCAGAAAGATCCGGGAGACGAACAACATCCCGATCATCATGCTGAGCGCGAAATCAACGGATCTCGACAAGATCCTGGGACTTGGGACCGGCGCGGATGACTATGTGGTAAAACCGTTCAATCCGCTTGAACTCACGGCCCGCGTGAAATCCCAGCTCCGCCGTTATACCCAGTTAAACCCGAACAGCAATACCGGAAAGGCGGCAAAGAACGAGATCACGCTCCGCGGACTCTCGATCAACAAAGACAACCACAAGGTCATCGTGTACGGGGAGGAGATCAAGCTGACTCCGATCGAGTTCGATATCCTGTACCTTCTCGCGTCGAATCCGGGCCGCGTGTTCAGCACGGATGAAATCTTTGAGAAAGTGTGGAACGAAAAAGTATACGAGGCAAACAATACCGTCATGGTACATATCCGGAGACTGCGCGGAAAGATGAAAGAAGACACGAGACAGGATAAGATCATCACGACGGTCTGGGGGGTAGGATACAAAATTGAAAAGTGACTGGAGCAGAAATTTTTACACGCAGATCGCGGTCAATATCTTTTACAGCGCCCTGATCGCATGTCTGGTGGACGCGTTCCTGATCATGAATATCAACCTTCTGCTGGCATATCTGGACCAGACCAGGTACGCGAATATGATGATTTTCCAGATCTTCCGGATGGGGACGGTCACGACGATCCTCTATGTCCTCATCGGGATCGGAGTCTTTTCCCTCACGCTTCTGCTGCTTGAGAGAAAGACGATGAAATACATCGGAAAGATCGCGATGGCGATCCAGAACATCTCCGAAGGCGATCTGAATATCCAGATCGAGGTCGTGGGAGACGATGAATTCTCTGCAATGGCATCCAATCTGAACAGGATGGAAGCAGATATCCGGAAGCTTATGGATAAGGAGCGTGAATCGGAGCGGACGAAGAATGAGCTGATCACGAACGTCGCCCATGACCTTCGGACACCGCTCACGTCCATCATCGGCTATCTGGAGCTTCTCTCCTCCGGACCGGCGATCAGCCAGGAGATGCAGAAAAAGTATATCGATATCGCCTATGTGAAGGCAAAACGCCTGGAAAAACTGATCGAAGATCTCTTCGGCTTTACGAAGATGAACTACGGCAGGATTTCCATGAACGTCGGAAAAGTGGACATCGTTAAGCTTCTCGGGCAGCTTTTGGAGGAATTTTATCCGAGTTTTATGGATAAGGATCTGACTTACGAGTTAAAGAGCAATGTCCCGTCCCAGGTGATCACGGCGGACGGAAATCTCCTCGCGAGACTTTTCGACAACCTGATCAACAACGCGATCAAATACGGGGCCGAGGGAAAGAAAGTCCTGGTCCAGGTGCTCGCGAAGGACGATACCGTCACGGTGTCCGTCACGAACTACGGCTATGTGATCCCGGCGGAGGAGCTGCCGCTGATCTTCAATAAATTTTACCGCGTGGAGCAGTCCCGCTCATCAAAGACCGGAGGAACCGGTTTGGGACTCGCCATTGCAAAGAGCATCGTGGACATGCATGGCGGAACGATCAGCGTGACCAGTGACTTGAACGGAACGGTGTTCACCGTAAAGCTGAAGGTGGATTTTGATGTGAATAAGGAAAATTTTGCAGGCAATGCTTCACGCTAGGAATATCAGGGGAAATATATGAATCAGACGAAAAAATATCTGCTTTTTGGGTGCATGGCTGCCGTCCTTGTGACGGCGGGCAGCTTTCCCGCTTTTGCCGGGGATTCGGAACTCTACGGAGTCAGCCTGGATCAGGAAGAACAGGCGAAAGCTCCGGTCGCTCTGGACATCACGGCCGTGTATGGGAAGACGGCCAGGCTCGGGAGTTTTGTCCCGTTAAAGATCCGCCTCTACGGTCAGTCGGAGAGTGCGTTTCAGGGGACTCTTACCGTGTCGACGCTGGAGAGCGACAACAACGGGACGGCGGAACCGTATGAATATTCCTGGTCGGTCGAGGTTTCTCCTGCGGAGACAAAGAACATGGAGCTCTACGTCCCGCTGGGACAGAAAAACGGCAGGATCTATCTGACATTAAAAGACGCGAAAAACAGGACCATGGGGGAAACCTCCATGGATTTTGACGTTTCAAAGGAAGAGAGCCGTCTCCTTGCGGGAGTTATCGAAAACAGACCGGGAAACTTAAACTGGCTCGACGGAGTCAGTCTGAATTACGGGATGGTCCAGTCGAAAACGGTCGAGATCGCGAAGGAGGACTTTCCGGATGACCCGAGAGGACTTTCGATGTTCGACCTGCTCATTGTAAACGGGATCGACTGCGGGACTCTTGACCAGGCACAGAAAGAGGCCGTGGCGGACTGGGTGAGCGACGGTGGTACCCTGATCCTCGGAACCGGAAAAAACGGCGGGAAAACACTGGAACTCCTGAGTGAAATGCAGACGGATATCACGCTGGAGGACGCGAAGACCGTGTGGATCGGAATGGGAACCGAGTACGCGGATCAGAATCCGGCAGAATCTGAGGTGCGCTTAAACTATGCGCAGGCGGAGATTCCGGGTGCTTCGGAACGGATGGTCACAGACGGGACCCCGCTCTTAAAGATCATGAGCTGCGGAAACGGACGGATCGGTGTTCTGGGGATCGATCTTTCGGAGATCACCGGCTTCGTGAAACGAAATCCTTCCTACGCGGCCTGGTTTCTCGGGGAGGTGTTCCGGGAGAAAGAACTGAACAAGATCTATTACTATTCTTATGGCCGGGATGCCGACTACTGGAATGCCCAGAATCTTGTGAGCGGAGGAAATGCGAAGCGGCTTCCGAACCTTGTCCTCTATGGCTTTGTGATCTTTGGATATCTGGTCATCGCGGGGCCGGGTCTCTATCTGATGCTGAAAAGAAAAGGACTGAACAGGTATTACGGCGGTTCTTTGCTTGTCTTTTCGGCAGCAGCCTGCGTTGTGATTTGGGCGATGGGAGGAAAGACGAGATTCACGAGTGAGTTCTGTACAAGTGCGACGATCCTGGATGCGGAGAACGATACCGTCCGTGAGAAGACATTCTTAAATATCCGGACGCCGGACAGCAGCGGATTTTCCGTGAAGCTCACGCCGGACTACCGGGTCTCCCCGCTGACAAGGAGCGAACGGTATGATACGGTCCGCGTGGAGAACTTTGAAAAGAACATTCAGGCTGCAATCGGGATCCGGAAAGAGACGGATGACACCGTGATCTTCAGCAGAAGATCAAAAGCGTTTGACTCCCGGTATTTTCTTCTGGAACGGGAGACAGAGATGCAGGGCAAAACGGATGCCAGTCTCACGGTATCGGGCGGAAAGATCAGCGGTTATGTTGAGAATCATCTGCCTGTGAAGCTGGAAAATGCGGCGGTCTATCTCTACGGACAGGTCGTGATCCTGGGCGATCTGGAGCCGGGACAGAGGATCGAACTGGAGAATGAGAATCTTCTGGTATGGCCGGTCGGAATGACATGGCTGCTCGCGAATCGGGTCTGCGGCTATCCGGACCGCGCGGACGATTCGAACGAGGAGTACATGGAAAATATTCAGAAATCCGGTCTCGGAGGATATTTTGCGGATCATTATTATTCCAGATATAACCCGGAAGTCCGACTCGGCGGCTTTATTCCGTCATCCTACGCGGGATCGGCCGGAATCCCTGCTGACGACCAGGACGGAAAGACGTTCTATACGGAACCGGTGAGTTGTCAGATGGGAAAGGACGGGGAGATCTACCGCTGTGGTCAGATGGCGGAGCCGTCTGTGAGTACCGGAATGGGCGTCAGTTACGGAAATGCCATGCTCCTGTACGGAACGGATCCGGTGATCGTGGAATATGATCCGGGAACGGATATTCAGATCGGGACATATTCCTTCCTGCCTGTTTCGGAGCAGTTTTTCGAGGATGCGAGATATTCCTATATCGGCCGGTTTTCCGGAGAAGCGTCATTTTATAATGAGAAGACGGGAACCTACGATCCGGTCGATATCCGGAAACAGGATTTTACGAGGGAGGAACTGAGCGATTACATTGCCGCGGACGGAAAGATCACGGTCCGCTATTCCGGCGGGAATGATGTGGAGAATGGAACCAGTCAGGCACTTCCGCTCCTGATGGTCACGGGGAGGGAAAACTGATGCTGAAGATACAGGGACTGAAAAAGAAATTTGGCAATTTTGAGGCGCTCTCCGGACTCGACATGGAAGTTGCAGAGGGAGCGCTTTACGGCTTTGTCGGACCGAACGGAGCCGGAAAGACCACAGCGATCCGCATCATCACGGGACTCCTGAATGCGGATGAAGGTTCTGTCCTGATCGACGGAAAAGATGCGTTCTGCTACCGGGACCAGGTGAAGGATCTGTTTGGATACGTTCCGGATGAATTTGGTCTGTATGACAATCTGAAAGTCTGGGAATACATGGACTTTTTTGCCTCCTGTTACGGGCTTTCCGGCCTGGTGGCGAGAGAGCGGTGTACAAACCTCCTGGAACAGGTAAAGCTTGCGGATAAGGAAGACTTTTTCGTGGACAGTCTTTCGCGCGGAATGAAGCAGCGGCTCTGTCTGGCCCGCGCGATGATCCACGATCCGAAGCTTCTGATCCTGGACGAGCCGACCTCCGGGATGGATCCGAGGGCGCGCGTGGAATTCAAGGAGCTCTTGAAGGAGCTGTGCGCGGAGGGAAAGACGATCCTTGTGAGCTCCCACATCCTCTCGGAGTTGGCGCAGATGTGTACCGATATCGGGATCATCGATGCCGGAAAGATCGTTCTGTCCGGAAACATGGGGGATATCTTAAGGCAGGTCAATGATTCGAATCCGATCCGTGTCCAGGTTGTCGAGAATGTCCGGGAGGCGGTACAGTTTCTCAGGGCAGAGCCGGAGGTCCGGACGATCACGGTGGAAGGAAACGACCTCGTCGTGGGATTCCACGGCGGAAAGGACGCGGAGGCGATGCTTCTCGCAAAACTGGTAGCGCACAACATCGGGATCTGCGGATTCTGGAGAGAACAGGGGGACCTGGAGAGCATCTTCATGCAGATCACGGATCATGATATGGAAAAGGTGGTGATGACGAGTGAAGAATAATCCGGTCTATAAGAGGGAAATGCTGGTCCGGTCGAGAAGTTTCCGGATCCCGCTCATCATCATGATCTTTAATGGGATCCTGGCTCTGGTGGCGCTCTTAAACATGTACCAGAGCATCGCGCAGATAAAGGTGAGCGGATCCGTCACATATGAGAATTTTTTACAGCTCTACACGTTTGTGGCTGCCCTAGAGTTTATGATGCTGATGTTCATCATGCCGGCGCTGACGTCGGCCAGCATCAGCGGGGAGCGGGAACGCCACACGCTGGAGCTGATGTTTACGACAAAGATCCGTCCGATCGACATCGTGATCGGGAAACTCGCGTCGGCGTTCACGCATCTGATGATCCTCGTGTTCTCGAGTATTCCGGTCCTGATGCTGACCTTCATCTATGGGAGCATCAGTTCGCAGGATCTCTTCCTGCTGCTGTTCAGCTATGTGACCGTTGCATTGTACTGCGGAAGTCTTGGAATCTTCGCTTCTTCGTTGATGAAGCGCTCGACATTTTCGAATGTCATCACCTACGGGATCATGCTGGTCCTCGTGGTGGGGACGTACATGCTGAATGTGTTCCTGCTGAGGATCTCGGAGACAGAGATCAATATGATGGTGCTGGGGGCGGGGGAGACGATCCCTGAGCCGACTTCCGGGGCGGCCGTCTATCTGCTGCTCGCGAATCCGGCGATCACGTTCGCGCAGATTCTGGAAGGCCAGGTTGCGGGAGGCGGAGGAAACTTTACGATCCGGAACTTTCTCGGAAGTCAGGCTGGGAATCTGATCACGGATCACTGGGTCTTCTTTAGCCTCATCCTGCAGCTTGTCCTGTCGGCGATTTTCATATGGGGAGCCGTCTTTTTCCTGGGACCGGTGAGAAGACAGAAAAAGGCTGATCTTCAGAGTACCCGCTGAGTTACTTTTTACGGGCGGAACAGTCAGAGAGAAAAAATTCATGTGGAGGTAACAGGAATGTTTTATATCGGATGCCATCTCTCCTCTGCGAAGGGGTTCCTCGCGATGGGAAAGGACGCGGAAAAGATCGGAGCGACGACGTTCCAGTTTTTCACGAGAAATCCACGGGGCGGAAGTGCAAAGCCGCTCGACCATGAGGATATCCAGGCATTTTTAAAATTAAAGGAAGAGCTGGGGATCGGAACGCTGGTGGCCCATGCTCCGTATACATTAAACGGCTGCTCGGCGGACGAAAAGATCCGTGATTTCGCGAAGCGGACCATGGCGGATGATCTGGAGCGCATGGAGGCGATCCCGGGAAATCTCTACAATTTCCATCCCGGAAGCCATGTAAAACAGGGCGTGGAAGCCGGGATCACTTATATCGCAGAAATGTTGAATGAGATCCTGCGTCCGGATCTCCACACGACGGTACTCCTCGAGACGATGGCCGGAAAGGGGAGCGAGGTCGGGAGAAGCTTTGAGGAGCTTCGGGAAATTCTTGACAGAGTCGAACTTTCTGATAAGATGGGAGTATGCATGGATACGTGTCATGTCTGGGATGCCGGGTATGACATTGTAAATGATCTTGACGGCGTGCTGGCGGAGTTTGACCGGATCGTGGGTCTCGACCGTCTGAAAGCGGTCCATTTGAACGACAGCATGAATGTGCGGGGAGCCGGAAAGGACCGCCACGCGCGGATCGGGGAAGGCGAGATCGGTGCGGAGGCGCTTGTCAGGGTGATCAACCATCCGGCGCTGCGCGATCTGCCGTTCTGTCTGGAGACTCCGAATGAGCTTCCGGGATATGCAGAAGAGATCCGCTTTCTGAAAGAACACAGACAATAAAAAGGAGAACATGGGATATGGGTATTTTAAAGGTTGGTGTCGGCGCGTTAAAGAGCGTGCTGGAAGATTCCTGGCGCGAGTATTTCTACTGCCCGGCGATGGAACCGGATGTACTTGTCAAAAAAGGGGAAAACAGAAAGTCAAATAGAAGCTATAACACAAAAAACAGTGACAACCTGATCTCCAACGGATCCATCATCGCGGTCAATGAGGGACAGTGCATGATGATCGTGGATCAGGGAGCAATCGTTGAGGTCTGCGCGGAAGCCGGAGAGTTTGTGTACGATACCTCCGCGGAGCCGAGTATTTTCTACGGAAATCTCGGAAAGAGCATCGGGGACAGCTTTAAGCAGTTCGGAAAGCGTTTCACGATGGGCGGCGACACTGCGAGAGATCAGAGAGTCTACTTCTTTAATACAAAGGAGATCGTCGGAAACAAGTACGGCACGGCGAATGCAGTCCCGTTCCGCGTGGTGGATCAGAACATCGGTCTCGACATGGACATCGCGATCCGCTGCCACGGCGAATATTCCTACCGGATGGTGGATCCGATCCTCTTTTATAAGAACATCTGCGGAAACATCGAGGAAGATTATACGAGAGACAAGATTGATTCCCAGCTTCGCAGCGAGCTCCTGACAGCCCTGCAGCCGGCATTCGCAAAGATTTCCGGGATGGGAGTCCGCTACAGCGCACTTCCGGGGCATACGGTGGAGCTTGCAAATGCGCTCCGTGAGATCCTCTCCGACAGCTGGGACGATGTTTACGGGATCACGGTGAGCAAGATCGGAGTGAGCTCCGTGAAAGCCTCCGAGGAAGACGAGAAGATGATCAAGGAGCTGCAGAGAAATGCAACATTCCGCAACCCTGGAATGGCGGCAGCGCAGCTCGTAAATGCACAGGCGGAGGCGATGCAGAGTGCGGCGAAAAACACTTCGACCGGTCCGATGATGGCGTTCGCCGGAATGAACATGGCTGCACAGAACGGCGGATTTAATGCCCAGGGACTGTTTGACATGGCAGCTGCCCAGGGACAGCAGGGTGCTTCCAATATGGCTGCCCAGGCTCCGCAGACATCCGGCGGACCAGCAAAGATGGCGCCGTTATCCGGCTGGACCTGTTCCTGCGGTCAGGAGGGAAATACCGGAAACTTCTGCTCCAACTGCGGAAAGAAGAAACCGGAGGAGAGCGGTTCCTGGACCTGCTCCTGCGGACAGGTAAATACAGGCAATTTCTGTTCAAACTGCGGAAAGAAGCGCCCGGACGCTGTCTGGACCTGCTCCTGCGGTCAGGAAAATAAAGGAAACTTCTGTGCGAACTGCGGAAAACCGAGACCATAAAAGAATCAGCTCCCGGATTGTTTCGGAATGACAGTCCGGGAGTTATGCCAGATACAGGGGGAAAAGAGATGGCACTTGTAAGTTATAAATGCCCCAACTGCGGCGGCTCAGTGGTCTTTGATCCGAAAAAGCAGAAATTCTGCTGTGAGTTCTGCATGTCGGAATTTACGGAGGAAGAGATGAAAGCCGCGGCTCTGAGTTCAACAGAGACCAGCGGTGTGCAGGATGGGGGTGATACCTCCGGGACAGCGGGAACGGAGTCACAGGCAGAAAGCGGGGTTAATGCGAAAGCTGGCACCGAAACAGGTGCAGATCAAATATCCGATATGGCACAGAGTGGCCGTACAGGCAGCACAGATCAGAAAGAGGACGCTCTCGTCTACATTTGTCCGAGCTGCGGTGCGGAGGTCGTGACGGATGCCACGACAGCGGCGACGTTCTGCTATTACTGCCACAATCCGGTCGTCCTCTCCGGAAAGCTTTCCGGGGAATTCCTGCCGGACTATGTGATCCCGTTTGCGATGGATAAGAAACAGGCGACGGGGATCTTCCTTGACTGGATCAAAAAGAAAAAATATATCCCGGATGACTTTTTCTCAAAAAGTCAGATCGAGAAGTTCTCCGGCGTGTATTTCCCGTACCTGATGTACAGCTGCAAGGTGGACGGAAAGATCCAGGCGGAAGGTGAAAAACAGCGGACCTGGGTTGCAGGAAATATCCGGTATACGGAGCATAAAAAATACCGGATGGAGCGCGCAGGGGAACTCGATGTCAGAAATGTGACGAGAAATGCCTTAAAGAAAAATAACAGCGCACTCGTGGAAGGCGTTCTGCCCTTTGATATGGAAAAGCTGAAACTGTTTGATATGGGATACCTCTCGGGATTCCAGGCGGAAAAGCGGGATATGGAGAAAGAAGCTCTGACGCCGGAGGTGGAGCAGGAAGTAAAGCAGTACACGGTGGAACAGCTGAAAAACGACGTGATGGGACAGTACTCCGCAGTCCGCGTGGATCAGAGTGACACAAATATCCGGGACGCAAAGTGGAAGTATGCCCTGCTCCCGGTGTGGATCCTTACATATAGGGATAAGGCCAGAAAAGACGAACTCTATTACTTTGCGATGAACGGGCAGACAGGAAAGATCTGCGGAAAGCTTCCGGTCGCAAAAGGAAAGCTTGTGAAACTGTTCCTGGAGATCTTTGTGCCGGTTGCGGCGATCCTGATGATCGGAGGGTGGTTCCTGTGATGAAAATGAAGTGGATAACTGAAAAGACGGGGAAGAACAGAGGGAAAAACAGGGGCATTCTGGGAGCGGCAGGAAGATCGCTGAAAGTTTTCCTGGCAGCAGGCGTCCTTGGGATCTTCCTCTCGGGAACTGCCTTCGCAGCGTCCGGTGAGGACGCGTACCGCATGGCGGAGGGAACGGAAAACTATGCCGATGTCTACGATATGGCGGATCTTTTTACGGACGAAGAAGAACAACAGCTTTCCAGACAGGCGCAGACGCTTTCTGAGAAGATGAAGATGGAGGCGGTCATCGTTACGACGGAGGAAAATTCTGACTCCGCACAGGTGTTTGCGGACGGATTTTACACGGAGGGCGGCTTTGGAACAGGCTCTGACCATTCGGGAATCCTGTTCCTCATCGACATGGACAACCGGGAGCTCTATATTTCCACGACCGGACAGATGATCCGGTACATGACGGACAGCCGGATCGAGGACGTCCTGGATGATGTTTACGGGTATGCGTCGGATGCCGATTATTACGGGGCGGCTTCAGCATTTCTTGCAGATACGGAAACGTGTTATGCGAACGGGATCTCGAAAGATCAGTACAATTATGACACGGAGACGGGAAAGATCAGCCGTTACCATCATCTGGAATGGTATGAGATCCTGTTTGCGATCGGCATTGCGGCAGTCTGCGGCGGCGCGGCGGTGGCCTCTGTGCTCAGAAGCTACAGTCTTCACGGGGAAGATAAGCGGATGGCTGCGAACTTTAAGCTCTCTTATCGGCGTGACAGCCGGTTTACCATGGGAAATATTCTCGCGGATGCCCTGCTGACTTCGTATATTACGCAGCAGGTGATCGCATCACAGAAAAATAACCATCCGGGCGCCGGAGGAGGAAGTTTTTCCGGCGGCGGCAGGTCATCCACCCACAGTTACGGTGGAAACAGCCACGGCGGCGGGGGAAGGAAGTTTTAAGGAATGGAGATCAGGACGATCGGGATCATCGGACAGGGCGCGCTCGGTGTCATGTACGGAAATCATCTGACAAAGAAGCTCGGAAATGAGCATGTATTTTTTATCGCGGACGAAACGCGTGTGGAACGATACCGCAAGACGGGCATGAGCTGCAACGGGGAGAAATGCGGATTTACATACCGCTCCCCGGCGGAGACAGTGACGGCAGATCTCATCATCTTTGCCGTCAAATTTATGGGAATGGAGAGTGCGATCCGGACCGTGAAGCCGTTTGTCGGGGAGAATACCCTGTTCTTGTCGGTGCTCAACGGGATCTCCAGCGAGGGGATGATCGAGGAAGTCTACGGGGCGGATCATGTGCTCTATGCCTGCGTTCAGGGAATGGACGCTGGAAAGGATGGGAGCGCGGTCACTTACAAAAATATGGGCTACATCACCATTGGAAATAAGGATAAGAGCCGCGATGAAAAGTTAAAAGCGGTGACGGATCTGTTTGACCGGACCGGACTTTCCTACCAGGTTCCGGACGATATCCTGAGGGAACAGTGGAACAAACTCATGTTAAACACCGGCGTCAACCAGGTGACGGCAGTCTACGGCGCACCGTACAGCCTGATCCAGAAAGAGGGAGAGGCGCGGACCATGATGATCGAGGCCATGCGCGAGGTTCTCCGCGTGGCGGACACTCAGGATGTGGATCTTTCGGAGGCGGACATTTCCTACTGGCTGGACCTTCTTGCAACCCTGAATCCGGATGGACATACGTCCATGTGCCAGGACGTGCTCGCGGGACGGCCGACGGAGGTGGAGCTGTTTGCGGGGACGATGTTAAAGATCGCGGAGGAAGAGGGACTTTCTCTTCCGGTGAACGCGTTTTTGTATGAGCGGCTGAAGGAGCTGGAGACAGCTGAAGATTGAAAGTAAGGAGCGCTGCGGGAACGCTCCGGCAGGTCTTTGTGCCTGCAGTGCTGAAACATGGCAGGAAGGTGAAAGAAGGAGAAATACATGACGATCATGGTAATTGACGGCCAGGGCGGAAAGATGGGAAAAGGCCTGGTGGAAATGTTGAAGAAAAGCTGCCCGGAGGACGAGATCCTGGCAATCGGGACGAACAGCATCGCTACGGCGGCGATGTTAAAGGCGGGGGCGGATGCCGGTGCGACGGGAGAAAACCCGGCGGTCGTCACAAGCCGCACGGCGGACATCATCGTGGGCCCGATGGGGATCGTTATCGCGGACTCCCTGATGGGGGAGATCACCCCGAAGATGGCCGTTGCGATCGGCCAGAGCCCGGCAAAAAAGGTTCTGATCCCGGTGAACCGCTGCCAGCATTTTGTTGTGGGCTGCAGGGACGTTTCGATGGGAGAATATGTAAAGCTCGCGGTGGAGGAAGTTCTGAAGATCCGGCGAGGGGAGCTGTAAATAAGCGCTGATAAAAAGACGAAGACACCTGATTTTTGATGATCGGGGTGGCTTCGTCTTTTTTTATTGTATAGTTCTTCCATATCATCCAGAGCTTTTTCTGTGATTGTTGCCAGCGTGTCCACTGCGCATATTCTTCTGCCTGTCCGCATACACTGATGTGTATGCAGGCGCATCAGGCGCGTGCGCGTAAAAGTGACGGAAGGAGTGTCTGCCATGGGGAAAAAGATGCATCCGGGATCGGGAGCTGTGATCGGAGCGCAGCTTGTGATCCTTGTGATCCTGACGGCTTCCCTGTGTGTCCAGAGCAGGAAAGCGGCGGCGGAGAATACATATGCGATCATGGAGGAGAGCGGCGGGGAAAAGAAAGACTATATCCATTGGGTGGAATTTACCGTCCCGGCGGAAGTCATGCAGAAAGCATTCCGCCTGGACATGGGAAGTATCCAGGAGGATGTCCATCTGAACTGGGTGGAACTGCTTGCATATCTCGGAGCAAAATACGGCGGGGATTTCGAGCGGTTCCGGCAGGCAGATCTCGACGCGGTGACGGAAAAACTGAAGTCCGGGATGACGATGGAGGAGCTCACGAAGGACATGAAATACTATGCCTATTACCGGGAGGCATACGGTGCGGTCCTCGACGGGATGGTCGGATATTTTGAGCAGGAGACGGAGGCGCCGGAAGACCTCACACAGAGCGGAACGGGTGAAAATGGAAATGCGAAGACCGTCTGGCTCAGAAAATACGGTCTGAAAGCATTCTCACCGATCGCGAAAAACTTCCCGTACAGTGATTTCGACGATTTCGGTGCATCCCGATCCTACGGATTCAAGAGAAAACACCTGGGCCATGACATGATGGGGCAGGTGGGGACGCCGGTGATCGCGGTGGAATCCGGATATGTGGAGGCACTTGGCTGGAACCAGTACGGCGGATGGCGGATCGGGATCCGGAGTTTCGATAAAAAACGGTACTATTATTACGCCCATCTGCGCCAGAATTACCCATACCAGTCAAATCTCAAAGAGGGCAGTATCGTGACGGCGGGCGATGTGATCGGATACCTGGGCAGGACCGGATACAGCACCACGGAGAACACCAACAACATCACAACTCCGCACCTGCACTTCGGGATCCAGCTCATCTTCGATGAATCTCAGAAAGAGGGAAACAACGAGATCTGGATTGACTGCTACGAGATCGTGAAGTTCCTGCGGCTGAATCAGAGCGAGACTGTGAAGGTGGACGGGACTAAAGAGTGGACGAGAGTCTACGGGATGAAAGATCCGGATGTACCGGGAGAAGAGGAAAATTCAGAGAGAGGTCATGGATAAAATCTTAAGAATCTCCCCATAATAATCAGAGTAATAAGGCACTGCCTGTCAAAACTAACAGAAAACGAAAGGGTGAGATTCATGAAAGATCAGGTCTTTGGTGTCCTTCAGAGGATCGGGAGATCGTTCATGCTGCCGATTGCGCTGCTTCCGGCGGCGGGACTTTTGCTCGGCATCGGCGGTTCGTTCTCAAATGTCACGATGCTCGAGGCATACGGGCTGACGAGGATCATGGGACCGGGAACCTTCTGGAACGCACTGTTCATGGTCATGAGCCGGGCCGGGGACATCGTGTTCACAAATCTCCCGATCCTCTTTGCCATGGGTGTTGCGATCGGGATGGCAAAGAAGGAGAAGGAAGTTGCAGCGTTAGCGGCGGTCATCTCGTTCCTCGTCATGCATGCTGCGATCGGAGCGATGATCGCGGTAAACGGCGGAGCGGATTCCCTGAAGGAGGGCGCCGGCGCCATGGTCGCGGGGATCCGGTCCCTGCAGATGGGAGTGTTCGGCGGGATCCTCGTGGGGCTTGGGACGGCATGGCTCCACAACCGGTATTATAAGATCGAGCTTCCCCAGGTGCTCTCGTTTTTCGGCGGAACGCGGTTTGTCCCGATCGTGTGCGCCCTGTTTTACGTTCTCGTGGGGATCCTCATGTACTTTGTCTGGCCGCCGGTCCAGACGGCGATCTCCGGAGTCGGCCGGTTCGTACTCCGCTCCGGTTACCCGGGAACCTGGTTTTACGGCTTTGTGGAGCGGGCGCTGATCCCGTTTGGTCTGCACCATGTGTTTTACATCCCATTCTGGCAGACGGCGGTCGGCGGGTCCATGGAGATCGGCGGGAAAGTCGTGGAAGGCGCACAGAACATCTTTTTTGCGGAACTCGCGGACCCTGCAGCAGCGAGATTTTCTGTGGAGGCGACAAGGTTCATGGCGGGAAAGTTCCCGCTTATGATCTTCGGACTCCCCGGCGCAGCTCTCGCCATGTATCAGGCGGCGCTGCCGGAAAAGAAAAAGGAGGTATCGGGGCTGTTCCTCTCCGCCGCACTGACTTCCATGCTCACAGGGATCACGGAACCGCTGGAGTTTACATTCCTCTTTACAGCGCCTCTGCTCTATGGGATCCACTGTGTGTTTGCCGGTCTGGCGTACATGCTGATGCACATGCTCGGCGTGGGCGTCGGAATGACATTCTCCGGCGGACTGATCGACCTGTTTCTGTTCGGGATCCTTCAGGGGAATGAAAAGACCGGATGGCTCTGGATCGTGGTGATCGGTGTGTTTTATTTCCTCGTGTATTATGCGGTGTTCCTGATCGTAATTCGGAAACTCGATTATAAGACGCCGGGGCGGGAGAGCGGGACCGCGGCGAAACTTTACACGAGAGATGATGTGGAGCAGAGGAAACAGGATAAAAGAAACAAAACTGCTTCAAAAAACGCGAAAAACGAAAAAGATAGAGCAAAAGAAGCAAAGAATCCCGCAGAGACAGCCGGAGAACCGTACCAAAGTCAGAATGATAACGAAAAAAATCCGGAGAGATCCGGGGAGTCGCGCTCGGGAAAAATCCTCCGGGGACTCGGCGGCATGGACAACCTCACTGATGTGGACTGCTGCGCGACGCGGCTCCGCTGTACTGTAAAAGATGAAAAGAAAGTGGATGAGACGATCTTAAAAGCGACCGGGGCATCCGGCGTCATCAAAAAAGGAAACGGCGTCCAGATCATCTATGGTCCGCAGGTGTCTGTCATCAAGTCGGATCTGGAAGAATATATGGAAGCGCGTGAACAGGCACAAAATGCGTCAACTGTGATCAGAAGTCCCATGACCGGGACCGTCATTCCGCTTGAAGAGGTCCCGGACGAGGCGTTTGCCGGAGCCATGATGGGGGACGGTGCGGCGATCGTACCTACAGACGGGATCGTGCAGGCCCCGGCGGATGGAGAGGTGACCTTTGTGTTTCCCACAAAGCATGCCGTCGGATTCCGGACGGATGCCGGTCATGAGATGCTGATCCATGTTGGGATCGATACGGTGTCCCTGTCCGGAGACGGATTTGAGGCTTTCGTGAGCGACGGGGATCATGTGCGGGCGGGAGAGCCGCTTTTAAAGGTGGATATCCGGAAGATCGGGGACCGGGTTCCGTCCATGGCATCGCCGGTCCTCTTCACGGACCTTGCGGAGAATATGGAAGTCAGGGTATTGAAAAAAGGGCAGATCCATGCAGGTGAGCCTTTCATGGAAGTGCACCGGAAAGCTGACGTTGGATTTTGCTGATCCGGAATGCGAAAATAAAAAGGAAGTGGGTTGATTATGGAGAAGTTTCAGTATACAATTACAGACGAGATCGGAATTCACGCAAGACCGGCGGGGGAACTCGCGAAGCTTTCAAAAGAATTCCGTTCAAAGATCACCTTGAAGACAGACACAAAACAGGCAGACGCGGAAAAACTGATGGCAGTGATGGCTCTCGGGATCCGTCATGGTCAGACGATCAACGTTGAGATCGACGGGACGGATGAAAAGGCGGCGGCAGAAGCGGTACGGAAGTTTTTTGAAGCAAAACTGTGAGGCAGAAACAAAAAGTATGGAAATCATTAAAGGAAAATCAATCTTAAATAAAGTGGCGATCGGACCGATCCTCTACCACAGAAAGACGGAGAGCCAGGTCAAACGCCGCACGGTGGAAAATACGGAAGTGGAGATCAGCCGGTACGAAGCGGCAGTGAAATGCGCCGAGGACGAGCTCAAGGCACTCCACAAAAAGGCGTGTGAGCAGGTCGGAGAGACCGGAGCGGCAGTGTTTGAGGTCCACATGATGATGCTGGAGGACGCAGACTACCGGGATTCCGTTCTGAATATCATCAAAAATCAGAAGACGAACGCGGAGTACGCAGCCGCGGTGACCGGTGACAACTTTTATCGGCTCTTTGCGGACATGGATGATGAATATTTCCGTGCCCGGGCGGCGGACGTAAAGGACATCACAGACCGGCTGCTAAAGATCCTCTCCGGCGATGCGGTGGAATCCGGTTTCCTGACAAAACCGGTGATCCTGATGGCGGAGGACCTCGCGCCGAGCGAGACGGTCCAGCTGGAAAAAGACATGCTGCTCGGATTTATCACCGAACAGGGGTCTCCGAACTCCCACACGGCGATCCTCGCGCGCAGCATGAACATTCCGGCGCTGGTCTCCGTGCCGGTGAAAGAGTACTGGGACGGAAAGATGGCGGTCATCGACGGCGAGACCGGAACCCTCTATGTGGATCCGGATGAGAAAACGCTGGCGGATATGAAGAAAAAGAAGCTGGCGGAGGAAGAGAAAGAGCGTCTGCTCCAGGAGTTAAAGGATAAAGAGGATGTCACCCTGGACGGGACGAAGGTAAAACTCTATGCGAACATCGGGGACGTCTCAGATGTCGCGGAGGCATTAAAGAGCAATGCGGCTGGGATCGGTCTGTTCCGGAGTGAATTCCTGTACCTTGAGAAGAAGACGTACCCGACCGAGGAGGAACAGTTTGCCGCATACCGCCAGGTGGCGGAGATGATGGCGGGAAAGGAAGTCATCATCCGGACTCTTGACATCGGCGCCGATAAGCAGGCGGACTATTTTAAATTAAAGAAAGAAGAGAACCCGGCGATGGGATACCGTGCGATCCGGATCTGCCTGACAAGACCGGAGATCTTCCGGACGCAGCTTCGGGCAATCTACCGCGCGAGTGCCTTCGGGAAGATCTCGATCATGTTCCCAATGATTGCGTCCCTCTGGGAGGTAAAAAAGGCGAAGGAGATCGCCGCTTCCGTCCGGGATGAGCTGAAGGAACAGGGAGTTCCGTTCGGCGATGTGGCGATCGGCATCATGATCGAGACCCCGGCGGCAGCGATCATCAGCGAAGACCTCGCGAAAGAGGTGGATTTCTTCAGCATCGGAACGAACGACCTTGTCCAGTACACACTCGCCATCGACAGACAGAATGAAAAACTGGACCAGTTTTACGATCCGAAACATCCGGCCGTCCTGAAACTGATCCGCTATGTGGCGGAGAGCGGCCACAAATATGGATGTACGGTGGGAATCTGCGGTGAGCTGGGTGCGGAGACAGATCTCACGGAGGAATTCCTTAAGATGGGGATCGACGAACTCTCTGTGTCCCCGTCGTTCTTACTGACGGTGAGAAAGAAGATCAGGGAGATCGATCTCTCCTGATGTCTGAGCGAATAAAAATGAATACTGCGGGAGAGCCGGAAACGGATCCGGTTTCAGAGTCCGCTGATACAGGAGAAGATATGCAGACAGAAAAAAATATGGCAGGTCCTTACGAGATCATCGTCCTGGACCTTGACGGCACGCTGACGAACCGGGACAAGGTGATCACACCGAGGACGAAAGCGGCACTCATGAAGGCGCAGGAGCGCGGAAAAAAGGTGGTCCTCGCGTCGGGACGTCCCACGCAGGGCGTAATACCGCTCGCAAAAGAGCTTCGCCTGGAGGAATACAGCGGATACATTCTTTCCTTCAATGGCGGGCGGATTATCAACTGCAAGACCGGGGAGACGGTGTTTGCGAGATCCCTTCCGGTGTCCGCAAATAAAAAGATCGTCGGACTTGCGGAGGAAAATCAGGTGGATATCGTGACATACGAGGGCAGCAGGATCATCGCATCGAACCCGGAATCCCCATACACAAAACTGGAGAGCCGGATCAACGGGATGGAGATCTGGAAGCCGGAGAATATGGCGGAGTATGTAAATTTCGAGGTGCCGAAATTCCTCATGATGGAGGACGGGGATTACCTCGCAATGGTGGAGCCGAAGGTGAAGGCGGCGATGGGAAAGAATTTCAGTGTTTACCGCTCAGATCCGTTCTTTCTCGAGATCCTCCCGAAGGGGATTGACAAAGCCCAGAGTCTGGAGCGCCTGTTGGAAGTTTTGGGACTCACGAGAGAGCAGATGATCGCCTGCGGGGACGGTTACAACGATCTCACGATGATCAAATACGCCGGTCTCGGCGTCGCGATGGAGAATGCGGTCCTTCCGGTGCGGAACGCGGCGGACTATATCACGGCATCGAACAACGATGACGGGGTGGGGCTGGTTGTCGAGAAATTTATGCTGGTGTGAGAAATGAAAAAAAGGTTCATGATACCGAAATGCAAAATTGGCTGCTGATATTCCATCGGGATATGGCAGCCATAACTATTTCTGCTTTTTTATGCAGAAAGACTGGACTTTTTAAATCTAACGTGTTAAACTGTGATTAGTGCGTTGAACGAATTGATCCATAAAAATGCAGCAGGAAAAAATCCAGACTCTGCTGCAAATATGAAGCAGAAGGGGTAAACAGGTACTATGAATAAGAAAATCAAGACAGATGCGGTCGATCATCTTTTTGAGGCAATCCTGACATTAAAGACACCGGAAGAGTGCTATGCGTTTTTTGAGGATGTCTGCACAGTGAACGAGCTTTTGTCCTTATCCCAGCGTTATGAAGTTGCAAAAATGCTGAGAGAGAAACGGACGTATCTCGATATCGCGGAGAGCACAGGTGCTTCCACCGCGACGATCAGCCGTGTAAACCGTTCCTTAAACTACGGAAGCGACGGATATGATATGGTATTTAAACGTCTCGGATTCGAAAAACTCGATGATGAGGACGATGCGGAAAAATAAGATATGAAGAAAAAGACCTTCGTACAGGAGCGGAATGGGGATTTGCTTCCGGACGAAGGTCTTTTGGTATATTATTCTGCCCGTAATCCGCCATGCATCCGAAGGGAAGCTCCGGGGGAGGTTCCCGTAGGTGTGAAGGTACTGAACAGCTGCATTATTTTTTCTTTTTCGGCGGATTCTCAGCCCTGAGCTCATCGGCCAGGCGCTCGATCATCTGCTTTTTTAAGAACACATCAAAGGCGAGCTCACAGATAAACCCGAAAAGCTGGAGCGATTCCGCATTTTCCGGCTCTGCGCTGCCTTCTGCGCCGGAAGGAAACGTCTCCTTCGCCTTCTCAAATTTCTCTTTCACATCTTCCTTTAACCGATCCATCTGTCCGTGTTCCATCGAGAAGACCTTCGTGTAGATCTCCGCAAGGGAAGATTCGTCATCCGTATCGAAATGGTGCTCTGTAACATAGGAAAGAACCGTTTCGATATCCGTAAAACTCAGCAGATTTTTAAAATAATAGATAAATACCAGGAGCAGGATATGTTCCTGGGTATACTTTTTCTTTACCGGGGATGGAAGCAGGTTGTTCTTCGCATAGTTGTTGATCATCGTTTTTGTCAGGACCTTGTCTTCCGGGTAGCGCTTTAACTCACCGAGGTGCTTCTCCATAAAGGTCGTCACCTGATCCATGTAAAGGTCGATCTGCGGGATCTCGTCTACATGAATATGGTCGAGGCTGTCCAGGTGAGCGAGCAGCTCATTCAGTCGTTCTTCATTCGTTTTCATGGTGAAACTCCTTTCATCCATCTATTATATAGTATTAAAAACTATATGACAAGGGGTAAAGATGATTTTTGTGTGTGCGAAAAGAAAAACACGTTACAGTACATGGCCACTCCATGCCTGCGCACTGTAACAAAAAACACACCACCAGAAAAAATCTGGTGATGTGTGGAAACCATGCATTCGAAATCCTGCCGCCTACCTGCTGTGTTCCTCCAAAAGTCCCTTTTCCTTATAAAAACGCTCTGCTCCGGCATGCAGTTCGATCGGGAGATCGTTGAACATGAACCCGGACTGGGCGGTGTAGGAGAGGGCGGGGTGAAGGTCCTTTAAGCGGTCACGGTTCTCATAGAGGATCGAGGTGATCTCGTAGACGAGGTCTTCATCCAGATCTGCGCGGACGCAGAGGAGGGCCTTGATCCCGAAGGTTGCGATATCTTCGTCCTGGCCTTTATAAGTTCCGGACGGGATCTTATCCATATAGTAGAACGGGTTCGAGCGGATGATGGAGCGGAGCTCGGAGTCCGTGTATTTTAAAAGATGACATGGAACCGTGTCTGCCAGCTCCGCAAGCCCGGAGATCGGCGCCCCGGTAAATCCATGGATCGCGTCGAGCGTCCTGTTTTTAACCTCGTCAGCGCCTGATCCGAGACCGCAGTTGACGAAGGTGGAGTTCTGGTCGGTGATTCCGAGAGTGCCCAGGGAAACCTTTGCCGCGAGCTCTGTGGTGGAATCCTGGGGACCGACACCGAGACGGTTTCCTTTTAAGTCGTGAACATAAAAGATCCCGGAGTCATCCCGCGCCATCCAGTTCGAGAGACTTGGATAGAGAGCCGCAATGACTTTCAGATCTTTGAATTCGTGATCCTTGAATTCACCGGTCCCGTTTACCGCGGAGAAGGCAATGTCGCCGCTCACAAGTCCGAGATCGATACTGCCGTCCTGGAGAGAGTGGACATTTCCGGAGGAGCCGGTCGAGGCGCTGATATTGATCTTGATGGAAGAATCAGCATCTCCGATCACGAGGGAGATCGCCTTTCCGACCGGATACATCGTTCCGCCGCTATCGGCAGTTCCGATCGTAAGGATCTTTAAAGAATCTGATCTTGCTTCTGTCTGGCGCTGCGCTGTTTCGGATGATTTTCCGCATCCGCCAAGGACAAGACCGGTACAGGCGAGGAACAAAGAAATTGTGTGTAAAAATTTGTGCATGAAGTATATCCCATTCCTTGTATTAAAACCTGTAGGCTGTAAAAAGAACCTGACAGGTTTTGTAACTTTTGGAATGAGTATAGCATAAAAACCATCGCAGATTCAATGTTATTTTGAAAAAAACGGGCAAAAACCGGGCGGAAAGTGGGGGATTCCGCCCGGTGAAAAGAGGGAGGTCAAATGACCTTTAGTGAATGTCACATGTATTTCTATGAACGGAATAAGCCTCCGAAGATAGAAAGGAAGATCGGGTTGTAGATATCGTCGATGATAACGGCAAAGGACGGATACAAAACCCATGCGATGGTGTGCCAGCCGTACTGGTCCATGATCGCTTTCTCGTTTGCGACGGCATTGGAACCGGAACCGCAGCCCCAGCCGATGTTTCCGGCTGTCATGACAGCTGCGCCGTAATCGCGGCCGAAGAGATTGAAGGATACAAAGATTCCAAAGAGTGCCATGAAGATACCCTGTGCAACGAGAACGATTCCCATCTGACCTGCAAGCGGAGCAAGCTTTGTAAAGTCTGTGGTCATGAGAACGAGTGCAAGGTAAAGCTCAAGGAACATATGCTCGATCGCTTCTACTTCCGGAACATAGAACTTGATGCCGGCAGCTTCCATGACGTTTCTTGCGATCGCACCTGCGAAGAGGCAGCCGATGAATTTCGGCATCTCGATCATCGGGATGTTGTCGAGTAAGCAGTAGATCGGCATACCGAGTGCTGCGAGAAGAAGACATAATGCAAACATCATGATCATTCTTGTGTTGTCGAGTTCCGGAACTTTACCGGTTGCGTGTGCTTCCGGCTTGTCGTTCGGATCAGCTTTTAAGCCGTGCTTTGCGATCAGAAAAGCAGCGACCGGGCCGCCGATGAGGGAGCCCATGATGTTTCCCATCGTACCTGCCGCAACACCGACAACGGTAGCGTCTGCAGCGCCCCATTCTTCAAAGATCGGGCCAAATGCAGAAGCAGTACCAACGCCGCCGGACATGGCTGCGGAAGAGCACTGAAGGGCCAGGAGCGGATGCATGCCGATCAGCTGGCTCAGGGCATAACCTAAAAGGTCCTGGCAGGTGATCAGGAGGCATGCAGCGAATGCGATCAGGGCACAGAGTTTTCCGCCCGCATGTCTTAACATCTTTGCACTGAAACCGAAGCCCACGCAGAGGAAGAATAAGTTCTGGCAGAGATCCTTCATGATCGTCGCGTCGAAGGAGATTCCGACGATTCCTGCCCCCTTGATGCAGGATACGATGATCGAGAAGATCAGACCGGAAATAACAGGCGCCGGAATCGCGTATTTTCTGAGCGTCTCAGAACGGGCAACGATGGCCCTGCCGAGGAAGATCACGATGGCCGCGAAACCGAGAGTACACAGGTACTCAAACTTGAAAGAGGCGACTGCTCCGTCGGCTGCCGGTTTGTAGGTACCGAAATAACTGATGATACTTTCCATAAGAGTTCCTCCAATCCTTTTTTTTCTTTCCTGGGCATATCATTCCGTCCGCTTCTGAGACCGGAAGGTTTCCTGTCTTCCCACAGAGGAAACGGTCGGATCACCCGGAAGATAAAACTTTAGTAACTTGAAAATCAGGAAGGACCGTTGCTAAAATTTATGAAAAAAGTATAAAATATTATAAAAATATTTTCAATTTTTTGAAACTATTAACCGACAAAAGTAACTAAAGTTATAAAATTACAGTAAAAAACTTACGAAAACAGATACAGAGAAACAATAAATATGAACAGATACTTAACGGGGAAAGACTTGACAGTAAGAAATAAGTCGTAAAAAAATCCCCCGGGAGAGTGGGGAGCTCTCCTGAGGGATTTTTAAGGGAGGTTCTGTATAATTCGTGAAAACCTTATGTTTCCGATCAGCCTTTGAATAATCCACCAAAGATGGAAAGGAAGATCGGGTTGTAGATATCATCGATGATAACCGCGAAGGACGGGTAAAGAACCCATGCGATGTTGTGCCATCCGTACTGATCCATAACGGCTTTCTCGTTCGCAACGGCATTCGGACCGGAACCGCAGCCCCAACCGATGTTGCCGGCTGTCATAACAGCTGCGCCGTAGTCACGACCGAAGAGATTGAAGGATACGAAGATACCAAACAGAGCGATGAAGATTGCCTGTGCAAGGAGGATGATACCCATCTGACCTGCAACCGGAGCAAGCTTTGTGAAGTCTGTTGTCATAAGTACAAGTGCAAGGTAGAGCTCAAGGAACATATGCTCGATCGCATCAACTTCCGGTGTATAGAACTTGATGTTTGCAGCTTCCATGATGTTTCTTGCGATCGCACCTGCGAAGAGGCAGCCGATGAATTTCGGCATCTCGATCATCGGGATGTTGTCAAGTAAGCAGTAGATCGGCATACCGAGAGCTGCGAGAAGTAAGCACATTGCGAACATCATGATCATCTTTGTGTTGTCGAGCTCCGGCACTTTACCGGTTACCTTTGCTTCCGGCTTATCATTCGGATCAGCCTTTAAGCCATGCTTTGCAATTAAGAAAGCTGCAACCGGACCACCGATGAGGGAGCCCATAACGTTACCAAGAGTACCTGCCGCAACACCGATCGTGGTAGCATCCTCAGCACCCCAGCCCTCGAAGATCGGACCAAAGGCAGATGCGGTACCGACACCGCCGGACATCGCTGCGGAAGAACACTGGAGAGCGAGGAGTGGGTTTAAGTTGATCACATGTGCGATCGCTACACCAATGATATCCTGACAGGTGATCAGGAGGCAGGCAGCAAATGCGATCATGACGCAGAGCTTTCCGCCTGCATGTCTTAACATCTTTGCGCTGAAGCCAAAGCCTACGCAGAGGAAGAAGAGGTTCTGACAGAGGTCTTTCATGACCTTTGCGTCAAAACTGATACTGACTGTGCCGGTCATCTTGATCGCGGAAATCAGAAGTGAAAAGATGATACCGGAAACGACCGGAGCAGGAATCGCGTATTTTCTTAATGCCGCGGAATGTGCGACGATGGCACGTCCAAGGAAAATTACGATCGCTGCAAAACCGAGAGTACATAAGTACTCAAACTTGAAAGATGCAATTGCGCCGTCGGCAGCAGGTGTATATGTGCCGAAGTAGCTGATGATACTTTCCATAAAAAATCCTCCAATCCTTTTTTGGTAACTGTCTTGAATCAGTTACAGTCGTTTTTACGTTTTGTGTTGCTGAGATCTTTCAGTTTCTGTATTTTTAGAAACTGCTCACAGTAAAAAAATCAGCTTCCACCGTTTATACCCCGCTTATCTTGGTGGAAAAAGTGTAAAAACTTTATAAAAAGAATAAAATATTTTGTATATAATGTCAATTTATGTAAGTATCTAATAAATTATGTAATTATCGTAACCGGAAAAATCACTTTCGTTCGCCACGCTCTGAACAGAAGACTCCGCCGGATCAGATCCGTGCGGAGTCTTAAGAAATGCCTGTTTATTATTTTTTCCCGAATCCGTATTTGATGGAAGGGCGTCCTCCCGTCTTATAGTCGATGGTGCTGATGATCTCTCCGGTGTCCACCATATAATTCATATATCGCCGGATCGTAATGCGGGAGAGATGGATCTGCTCGGCGATCTGTTCGCTGGTGAAGAAGCCGTCAGGATTTGCCATCAGATATTCCCGGACCATATTGAGGGTAGTCTCGTTCAATCCCTTTGCCAGCGTCGGTTTTGCCTCTGTTGTGGGCTCGCTTCCGGAAACCAGACGGTCGATGGCGTGCTGGTCCAGATTGGCATGGGAATCTTCCAGGTACTTCTTCATCTCCGCAAAACGGTCAAGAGCCGCCTTAAAACGTGTATATTCAAACGGTTTTACAAGATAATCCGTGACGCCGCGGTTTAAGAGCGAGCGGACGATATCCGTGTCATTTGCGGAGGTGACCATGATCACATACGGGGTGAGTCCTGCCGCATGGAGTGCGTCGAGGAATTCACCGCCGTTCATGACTGGCGTATAGTAATCGAGAATCACGAGATCAACAGGATTTGTTTTAATATATGGCAGAGCCTCCGCTCCGTTTTTGAAGAGATGTTCCACACGGAAGTTGGAACTGACTTCGATATATTGTTTATTGATGGATGCGACCATCGGGTCGTCTTCAATGATGATTACATGGTACATGATGGTTTCTCCTTTCCGGTAAATGTAATGGTAAAGCAGGTTCCTTCTCCTTCTTCTGTTTCGATGGAGATGTCTCCGTGCGATTCTTCGACAAGTTGTTTGATCAGGAAAAGTCCGGTTCCGCGGTTTTCGCCTTTGGATGAGACTCCACGCTCATAGATCCGGTCGATCAGGTCCGGCCGGATCCCGCCGCCGGTGTCCTCACAGGTGATGATGTTGCAGTCCGGATCACAGTAGAGTCCGAGCGTGATCTCTTTGATCTCATGCTCCCCGTTGGAAAGCTCCTCGATCGCGTTTTCGAGAAGATTTCCGATGATCGTGATGTAATCTTCCATCGGCAGCAGCAGATCTTTCTCAAGACACCGGCTGTCGGGGGATACCGTGAGCAGGATCCCGAGTTCTGCGGCGTGCATCATCTTTCCGATGACCAGGGCGCAGATCTTTGATACGCGGATGCAGTCGGCTGTCTGCCGGATCGACTGGCTGGAGACGAGGTTGCTGTTGATGATGAATTTGATGGCTTCCTCTGTCTGACCTGTCTGGAGGTAGCCGAGGATGACATGGAGTTTATTTAAGAATTCATGGTTAAAAGCCCTCAGTGTGTCCAGCATCGCCTTTGCTCCGGTGAGCTCATCCATGACGGTCTCCATATCGGTCTGGTCATTGATGATGGTCAGGACGGCATGGGAACCCGTCTGGGAGTTGACGGGAACTTCGCTCACGAGAAACCTGCGGTTCCCGTTGGTGCAGGCCCGGTGGTAGGACGGAACTCCGGAAGTCAGGACGCGGTCTGCCTGGGAGGCAGGAAAGAGGTCCTTAAAATGGCAGCCTTCAGTGGCCGGCGCCGGCTGCGGCAGCTGAAAGAGCTGTCTTGCCGCCTGGTTTGCATAGGCGATCACGCCATTCGAATCGGTTGCGATCAGACCTTCTTCCAATGCATTCAGAACGACATCCTGGCGGAGATAGAGATCAAGAAGCTCGGTAGGATGATGGCCCATCAGGGAATCGCGCAGGAGCGATACGAGTCCGTGCGACAGCAGGACGCTGACCAACAGCATGACCATTGCAGCCAGTAAATAAGTAGGAAAGAGCGTCTGCATCTGCTCGAAGATATACGTGTTGAAGACAGATGCCATGATAAAGCCGATGATGCGCCCGTCCTTACTGAGGACCGCATGGAAGGCGCGCCGCTGTGTTCCGTGGGTGCCGTAGCCGGTCGTGATGTAGGGCTGGCTTCCTTTTAAGATCGCTTCTTCCTCGCCGCCGACAAATGTCTCGCCGGTCTCCTGACGGTTCGTGTGATAAAAGCGGAGACCGTTGGTGTTGTAGACGGCGATGACGTTGAGGTCGGAAAAGTTTTCGGACAGGGAATCCAGCTCTTCAATGGCAGAGTCATCCGGATATCCGTTTTCCAGCATGGAGATCACGTTGTCCATCGACGCGATGTAGGAGGCGAGCGCACTGATATTTTTATCGATTTCCTGTCGCTGGCGTGTGATCGTCGAGAACAGGGTGATACTCAGGGAGAGGAGCAGGAGACAGATGGATACTGCCATGAAGCTTAAAAAGAGCTGGCTCTCCAGGGATAGTTTTCGGAATTTCTGTATCATATGTGGGTCCTCCGGGAGTGGGATGGAAAATATTTATCACTTAGTATATAGAAAATGAGGGGGAGATGCAAGAGGGGAGAGAAAGAAAATTGTGTTGCAAAATTAGGTTGTTGGCGGGCCGGTGAGAGTTCGACTGGATGTGCTGGGGATGCCGGGAGGGTTCCTCTAGGCTTGCGAAAGAATGCTAAGGGCAGGAAACAGACGGCACAACTCGCTGCGCTCAGACAAGTGCCGTCTGTTTCCTAACGCATTCTCCCGCGAGCCAAGAGGAAGCCAGCTCCCGGGATCAGGCGCATCCATTCGAACTCTCACCGGCTGGCTGGGGGACTGGAGGGAGTAAAGAGGTTGTTTTACTGACAGGTCAAAGCACTTTTTTTGAGCGAGGGAAGAAGAAAGAGTCCGGGAGCGGGCGATTCTGTTTGGGGCCTTACAGGCGCGTTAGAGGGTGGTGGGATGACGAGGTGAAGTTTGGTGGCTTCGGGACGACTTTATTTAGGAAAAGATTTCAAAAAGGACTTGCTATTTCTATTGGAATTGGGTACAATAACCTTAAGGTTGATTATTATTTAACAATCCATGACTGTTCAACGTGAACAATCACATCATTTTCTAGGAGGAAAAGAAAAATGGCAGTTAAAGTTGCGATTAATGGTTTTGGCCGTATTGGCCGTCTTGCATTCAGACAGATGTTTGGCGCAGAGGGATTCGAGATCGTTGCGATCAACGATTTAACCTCTCCGGAGATGCTCGCACACCTTTTAAAATATGACTCCACACAGGGCAGATACGCTCTTGCAGATACCGTATCTTACAGTGAAGATTCCATCACAGTTGATGGCAAAGAGATCAAGATCTACGCGAAAGCAAACGCAGCAGAGCTTCCGTGGGGCGAGATCGGTGTAGACGTTGTTCTTGAGTGCACAGGTTTCTACACATCCAAAGCAAAAGCACAGGCTCATATCGATGCTGGTGCTAAGCACGTTATCATCTCCGCTCCGGCAGGAAATGATCTTCCGACAATCGTTTACAATGTAAACCATGAGACATTAAGCAAAGATGACCACATCATCTCCGCTGCTTCCTGTACAACAAACTGCCTTGCTCCGATGGCAAAAGCATTAAACGATGCTTACCCGATCCAGTCCGGTATCATGTGCACGATCCACGCTTACACAGGCGACCAGATGACACTTGACGGACCGCAGAGAAAGGGCGATAAGAGAAGAAGCCGTGCAGCAGCGATCAACATCGTTCCGAACAGCACAGGTGCTGCAAAGGCAATCGGCCTTGTAATTCCGGAATTAAACGGCAAGCTCATCGGTTCTGCTCAGCGTGTTCCTACACCGACAGGTTCCACAACAATCTTAACAGCTGTTGTTAAAGGCCAGCCGACAAAGGAATCCATCAACGCAGCAATGAAGGCAGCTTCCAACGAGTCCTTCGGTTACAACACAGATGAGATCGTTTCCAGCGATATCGTTGGTATGAGATACGGTTCTCTCTTCGATGCAACACAGACAATGGTTCTTCCGATCGACGAGAACACATCTGAGGTTCAGGTTGTATCCTGGTACGACAACGAGAACTCCTACACAAGCCAGATGGTTCGTACCATCAAGCACTTCGGAAAACTGTTAAACGCTTAATTTCGCGCAGTTATCGAAGAAAATAGACTCAGCAAAGGGTCCGGTCTGATGAGGACCGGACCCTTTTTTCGATTTATAAAAAGGAGGAATTCCAACATGTCTTTAAATAAGAAAACAGTTGATGATATCAACGTAAAGGGAAAGAGAGTGCTGGTCCGCTGCGATTTCAACGTACCGTTAAAGGACGGTAAGATCACAGACGAGACACGTATCAACGCGGCTCTTCCGACGATCCAGAAGCTGATCAACGATGGCGGCAAAGTGATTCTTTGCTCCCACCTTGGAAAAGTAAAAAATGGCCCGAACGAGGGAGAATCCCTGGCTCCGGTTGCAAAGAGCCTTTCTGAGAAACTCGGAAAAGAAGTTGTTTTCGTATCCGATTACAACGTAACCGGCGAAGCTGCAACAAAGGCTGTGAACGCAATGAAAGAGGGAGATGTCGTTCTTCTTCAGAACACCCGTTTCCGCGGAGCTGAGGAGACAAAGAACGGCGAACAGTTCAGCAAAGAGCTGGCTGACCTCGCAGACGACTATGTATGCGACGCATTCGGTTCCTCCCACAGAGCACATGCTTCCGTAGCTGGCGTTACAAAGTTCATCTCCGCAAAGGGCGGTTCCAACGTTGTCGGATACCTGATGGAGAAAGAGATCGCGTTCCTCGGAAATGCGGTTGAAAATCCGGTTCGTCCGTTCGTTGCGATCCTCGGCGGCGCGAAAGTTGCTGATAAGTTAAATGTAATCTCCAACCTCCTTGAGAAGTGCGATACCCTCATCATCGGCGGCGGTATGGCTTACACCTTCTTAAAGGCACAGGGCAAGGAGATCGGTAAGTCCTTAGTTGACGATACAAAGATCGATTACTGCAAAGAGATGATGGAGAAGGCAGAAAAGCTTGGCAAGAAGCTTCTTCTTCCGGTTGATACGACGGTTGTTTCCGAATTCCCGAACCCGATCGATGCTCCGGTCGAGGTTGAGTATGTTTCCGTAGATGCGATCCCGGCTGACAAAGAGGGCGTTGATATCGGACCGGAGACCTGCAAGATCTACGCGGACGCAGTGAAGAATGCGAAGACCGTTGTATGGAACGGACCGATGGGCGTATTCGAGAACCCGACACTTGCTGCTGGTACGATCGCAGTGGCAAAAGCACTCGCTGAGACAGATGCGACAACGATCATCGGCGGCGGTGACTCCGCAGCAGCTGTCAACCAGCTCGGCTTCGGCGACAAGATGAGCCACATCTCCACAGGCGGCGGCGCATCCTTAGAGTTCCTGGAAGGAAAAGAACTCCCGGGCGTTGCAGCAGCTGACGATAAGTAAATGAATGAATGAAACCAGTACACCGTGCGCCTGAAAAGGCATGAAAAGGCGCTGCAAGCTCGCTTGCATAAGCCTTTTCAGGTCTTTTCAGGCATAGGGGGCGCGCCCCCGGCTTCTTGTTTTTATGAAATAAAAACAAGAAGATGCACGGTGGGAAGTAGATGTACGCATTTACTTCCCTGACTGTAAATATTATAGTGTCCGAGATTCCAGATCCGGGACGGCGATCCCGTCCCGGATTTTGTGATATAAAATTGGTATATATGGGGGTAAATAACCATGGCAAGAAAGAAAATCATCGCTGGAAACTGGAAAATGAACATGACGCCGTCCGAGGCTGTCGCACTTGTTGAGACATTAAAGCCGCTCGTTAAGACGGAGGAAGCGGACGTTGTATTCTGCGTACCGGCTATCGACATTATTCCTGTCGTAAAGGCATGCGAGGGAACGAACATCGAGGTTGGCGCGGAGAATATGTATTTCGAGGAGAAAGGCGCATATACAGGCGAGATTTCCCCGAACATGCTGACAGATGCCGGTGTGAAATACGTCATTATCGGACATTCCGAGAGAAGAGAGTACTTTGCAGAGACAGATGAGACCGTCAACAAGAAAGTCTTAAAGGCATTCGAGCATGGTCTGACCCCGATTATCTGCTGCGGTGAGACCCTGACCCAGAGAGAGCAGGGGATCACACTCGACTGGATCCGCAAACAGGTCAAGATCGCATTCCAGAACGTGACAGCAGACCAGGCGAAGACTGCTGTGATCGCTTATGAGCCGATCTGGGCGATCGGAACCGGAAAGACAGCTACCACAGAGCAGGCTGAGGAAGTCTGCGGCGCGATCCGTGCGTGCATCGGTGAGATCTACGATGAAGCAACGAAGGAAGCAATCCGCATCCAGTACGGCGGATCTGTAAACGCAGGCAATGCGGCAGAACTGTTCGCACAGCCGGATATCGACGGCGGACTTGTAGGCGGCGCGTCCTTAAAGGCTGATTTCGGAAAGATCGTCAACTACAAATAGTACATGTACATCCTGGCGCTGTGTCATAGAAAATGGGCTGTGACACAGCGCTTTTTTCATAGAAGATTTCAATGGAACTTCCTATGAAAAAAGGCACATTCGCGAGAAGATGAAGATCGTCGCAAGCGACCGCGCGCCCGGTGCGAGAATGTGCCAGGACACATTCTTTTTACATAAGAGAAAATAGTGACAATCTGTCATTTTTTGCCTCCACCCTATTGACTGGAAGGATTTTGGATGTTACGATTATTAGATACGCAAAACGTTAAAATTGCGCAAAAGACAGCAATCTCATGCGTGAATCCAGGATATAAAGAGGAAATACATATATGAAGAAAATTGGAATTGTAACAGACAGTCACAGCAGCATCAGCCAGGAAGAGGCAAAGAAACTTGGGATCTTTGTCCTGCCGATGCCGTTCTATATCGACGGGGAGTGCTATTATGAGAGTGTGACGCTTTCCAGGGAACTGTTTTTTGAAAAGCTGACATCCGGAGCCGATATTTCGACTTCCCAGCCATCTCCGACCGCTGTGATGGAAATCTGGGACAAAGCACTCGAAGAATATGAAAAGATCCTGTATATGCCGATCAGCAGCGGACTCAGCAGTTCCTACAATACGGCGATGATGCTGGCGCAGGAGGAAAAATATGAAGGACGCGTCCTCGTTGTGGACGACGGACAGGTTGCGGCGCCGCTTCACCAGATGATCCTGGACACACTGGATATGATCGAAAAAGGATATGAAGCGGAACATATCCGCGAACTCCTGGAAAAGGCGGGAGACCGGATGATGATCTATATCGCCCTTCAGACGCTGGAATTCCTGAAAAAAGGCGGAAGAGTAACTCCGGCTGCAGCTGCGCTCGGATCTGTATTTAATATCAAACCGATCTTAAAGCTCCAGACCGGAAAACTGGATTCCTTTAAGAAGTGCCACGGAATGCAGAAGGCCAAAAAGACAGCCATCGAGGCGATGCAGACAGAGATCCGCGAGAATTTCCAGGATGCCTTAAACGATGGCGCTCTGCATCTCTTAGCGTCTTCCAGCGGAACGGATGAGGAGAATGCAGCGTGGGTCGAGGAGATCAAGGAGGTATTCCCGGGTGTTCCGATCCTTTATGATAACCTTTCTCTCGGCGTTTCCTGCCATATCGGACCTGGCGGAATGGGAATTGGTTGTGCGGTGGCACCGGATTATAAGAGAGTATAAGTAAGAAAATATTGGCTGCGAGTAAAAATACCATTGCTGCAGACAATTTTTAATGGATTTTTGTTCGTAACTGTGAGTATATGGAACCGTTACAAAAGAAGTTTGAAATCAGAGTTTCGGTTGTATGAACGTGCATAATAAGGAGGTAATCATTATGGAATACCGCAGATTTGGAAATACGATCGTAGCAAGGATCGATCAGGGTGAGGATGTTCTGGAGAAGATGAAGCGCATCGCGATGCTTGAGGATGTGAAGCTTGCGAGCGTCAGCGCATTAGGTACATTTTCTTCCATGACCGTAGGAATTTATGATCTGGAAAAACGTCAGTTTATGGGGAATGATTTCGAGGGAATGTTTGAGATCGTCTCCTTTACAGGAACCATCAACACGATGGACGGAAAGTATTACAGCCACATCCACGCGGCGGCAGCCGATGCGAAGGGCAATGTGTACGGCGGGCATTTAAGTCATGGCATCATCGGAGCAACCTGTGAGATGGTGATCACGGTGATCGACGGAGTTGTGGACCGCGTAAGAGATGATGAGACAGGACTCAATCTCTTTAACTTCAAGTGTTAAAGTGCAGAAAGGTAACTGCGAAGGTACTAAATCGTTACATATTTTTGTGAATTGTGATAAGAGATAAGAAAAGATCGATAAGGAGCAGGTTATGGAACAGATGATTCCGGGATTTCTGGAAGAGATGTTGAAAAAACAGTATGGAGAGGAAGTTTTCGCGAAGATCCTCGCGGGATATCAGGCAAGACGCCCGGTGACACTCCGGGTCAATCCCTTAAAGGCGGACCGGCACACGGTAGAACAGGCACTTACCGGCGCAGGGATCGCGTTTAAAAATGTATCGTGGTATGAGGATGCGATGATCATCGAGGGCGCAAGGGAGCCGGAGATCCAGGAACTTCCGATCTACAAGGAAGGCGGAATCTATCTCCAGAGCCTTTCCTCCATGCTGCCGCCGCTGTTTCTCGGCCCAAAGGTTGGAGAGTCCGTCCTCGATATGGCTGCCGCCCCGGGCGGAAAGACGACCCAGATGGCGGCGATGACGGGAAATCAGGCGCAGATCACGGCTTGTGAGAAGAATAAGGCGCGGTCGGAAAAGTTAAAATACAATCTGGAAAAACAGGGGGCATCGGGAACCTACGTGATGGTGGAGGACGCAAGAAAGCTCGACGATTTCTTTTCCTTCGACCGGATCCTCTTAGACGCGCCCTGCAGCGGAAGCGGAACCGTAGAAGTGCGGGACGGCGTCTGCCGGACAAAGATCTCAAAGGAACTTGTGGAAAGATCTGCGAGAACCCAGGAAGAACTGTTAAAAAAAGCGCTGAAGCTTTTAAAATCCGGACATGAGATGGTCTACTCCACCTGCTCGATCTTAAAAGAGGAGAACGAAGGTCTCTTAAAGCGCGTTTTAAAGAGTGCAGGCGGAGAACTTGTACCGATCGGGGAAGAGTGGACGAAGGAACTTCCGTTACTTCCGAACGCGATGCCGGGGACGCTCCTCGTGGGACCGGATGAATTGTTTGAGGGATTTTTTGTGGCGAAGATCAGAAAAAAATAGAAGCACCGCGAGGAGCTTCTATTTTTTTTGCAAAAACCAATTTAAGCTTTTATGCCGCCCTGCGGTTCTCAACCTCGATCCGTTTCAGCTCAGGCATGATCGTGATCAGCATCGTGAGGATGCAGGCGGTTCCACCGATGACATTGGAGACCGGCTCAGCGAGGAATACGCCGTCGGTTCCCATATGCATGGCGTAGGGGAGAAAGTAGGTCAGCGGTACAACGATGAACACCTTGCGGAGCAGGGAGAAGAAGATCGCAAAGACCTTCTTGTTCAGGGATTTAAATACCGCTTGACCGATGTATTGCAGGTCCATAAAGATAAAAGCCGCAAAATACATGTTCAGCGCCGGAACTGCATCCTGGAGCAGCGTCGCGTCCGAGCTGAAAATACGGATCAGCGTTTCCGGGATGAGGATGATCATGCTCCACATGACGGCCGTGTAACCGAAAACGAGGAGACTCATGATCAGAATGGATTTCCGCACGCGTCCCGGTCTGCGGGCACCGTAGTTGTAGCTCAGGATCGGGGAAGTTCCCTCTACCATGGCGTGGATCGGCGTCTCGACAAGCTGGCGCACACTGGAGATGATGGTCATGACGGAGATATAGATATCGCCGCCGGTGACGGAAAGGATATTATTGCAGCAGATCGTCACGAGGCTGTTTGTGAGCTGCATGATAAATCCGGCCGCGCCGAGGCTGAGGATATTCTTCGCATGTCCGGTACATTCCGGGATCTCATTTTTATGAAGAAACCGCAGCTTTAACTCGGATTTTTTCGTGAGGAAAAACAGGACGAAGGCGGCGGACAGGCACTGGGAGATCACGGTGGCGATGGCCGCGCCGCGGACACCGAGTCCGAGGGCAAAAATAAAGAGCGGATCAAGCACCAGGTTTGTTCCGGCACCGATCGCGACGGATAACATGCCGATGCTGGAGTAGCCCTGGGCGTTGATAAACGGGTTCATGCCGACCGCGATCATTGACGGCAGGGTTCCGATCAGATAGAGCATCATATACGGATAAGCGTAAACGATAGCCTCAGCGGAAGCGCCGAAGAGGATCAGGATCGGGCGGGCGAAGAGGAAGCCGACCACCATCAGGATCACCGCGCAGACACAGAGCATCGTAAAAGAAGTGTTCATAATGCGCCTTGCTGTGTCAGGATCCTTCTTCCCGCGGAAGATCGAGAAGAGCGGCGCACCGCCGGTCCCAAAGAGGTTGCTGAAGGCTGTGATGATGACAATGATTGGAAAACATAAGCCGACCGCGCCGAGAGCGGCTGTTCCGATCTCCGGGATCCGCGCGATGTAGATGCGGTCCACGATATTATATAGAAGGTTTAAGATCTGGGCAACCAGCATGGGGAGCGCGGCTCCGAGGATATTTCCCGTTATGGTTCCGTTTTCAAAATCAATACGTTTCATATGTATGGTAGCTTTCCGTTACTTTTCATGGGTAGGAATTTTCTGAACTGAAAATTCCGTATGATACCGTTATGACCGCGGATTTTGCCGATTCGGAATGCGAAGCATCGGCAAAATCCTGTTACAGTACGCGGGCATGGAGTGCCCGTGTACTGTAACAGATTTCCTGTAACGATTTGATCCTTTCTAAATTTTTTCTTGCATTTCAAGTATAGCATCCCCTATAATATATGTAAATTATTGTTTTTGTATAGAAATACAATAAATATTATATAATGTAAGAAGATTCTTTACATTCAGACTATGATTTTTACGATCCGGGATCCAGATCCCACAGCTCGCACCGTTGTGGGAGTGGAAATCCGCAGATCGCCGGTCAGAAGGAGAGATTATGGAGATCAGACAGTTAGAATACTTCCGGGCCATCGTTGACGCCGGAACCATCAGCGGTGCGGCGAGAGAGCTTCATATGACACAGCCGCCGCTAAGCTACCAGATGAAAATGCTGGAGGAGGAACTTCAGGTGCCGCTTTTTATCCGCGGTATGAAGCATATCACACTGACGGAGGCGGGAAAAACGCTCTACGAACAGGCGGGAAAGATCCTGATGCTTTCGGAGGTAACGAAGCGTGAGGTCATAAAATCAAGTCAGGCGGCGACGATCCATATCGGAATGACTCCGTCCACCGTGTCCATGATGTCCCATTACCTGATGCGTTTTGCAAAAAGCCATCCCAATATCCATTTTGATATCCACGAGGGATCCACATTCACGATGAGGGATCAGCTTGAGAACCGGATCCTTGACCTCACGACCCTGCGCACGCCAATTACGTTAAGGGGCTGTGAGACGAAAACTTTGGCTGAGGAACGCCTTCTCGCCATGGCAGTTCCGGAGTTCCCTCTTTTAAAAGGACGCACATCGCTTCAGCTGCAGGAGCTCTCGGAACAGCCCCTGATCCTGTCCCACCGGTTTCAGAAATATATCGCCTCGAGGTTTGAGGAGGCAGGACTTGTCTGCGATATCTACCTTGCCTGTGAAGATGCAAGGACTGCGATCACGATGGCGGAACGGGGAATGGGGATCGCGATCCTGCCGACTTCGATGCTGGAACTTTCTGATAAGCTGAAAGCATGTGAGGTCTGTGATGCCGATTTTACAACAGAGGTCCTTCTTGCCTGGAGAAAAAGTCGGATTTCGTCGGAAATACAGGAATTTCTGGAATTTTGGAATTAAGAAATGTGTTCGTGGAATGCATGAATCTTGAAAAAAATCTTGCAAGCAGCTTTTGCAGGCAGATTAGACGAGTGATTTTCTGAAAAATGTGCCATAATGAGAAATAATGAAAAGCTTCATATTATGAAACATGTCAGGTGCAGAGAGTCTGACAGAACAGGAGAAGAATCGTTCATGAAGTATGATCTGGAACATTATGGGCAATATTTAACAGAATGCGAGAAAAGTAAAAATACGATCGAAAAGTATCTGAGGGATGTGCGGACTTTCCTGATATTTTCAGGAGAACGGGAGTTGAGCAAGGAGATCGTCTTAGACTATAAAAAGCTCCTCGTAGAAAAATACCGGACGTCCAGCGTAAATTCCATGCTGATCGCGGTGAATGGATATCTGAACTGGATCGGCCGGGACGATCTCCGGGTGCGTGTGTGCAGAACACAGAGACGGATCTTTCGCGAGGAGGAGCGGGAACTGACGCGCGAAGAGTACCAGAGACTTCTTATGACCGCGAGACGGGAGAATCGCGAGCGCCTGTTCTGCATCCTTCAGACCATCGCGGGAACGGGGATGCGGATCGGAGAATTAAAATATCTGACAGCGGAGACTCTGGAGGAGCGAAAGATACGGATCGACTTTAAGGGCAAAGTTCGGATCATCCTGATTCCAAGGTCCCTTCGGATCATCCTGAAGGACTACTGCCGAAAGCACAAGATCAAGGAAGGAAGTATTTTCCGATCAAGGAACGGAAGACCGCTGGACCGGAGAAATATATGGGTTGAGATGAAAAGCCTCTGCGAGAAGGCAAAGGTGGCAGCAAGCAAAGTATTCCCGCATAATCTGAGACATCTCTTCGCGAGATGCTTTTACGAAAAGGAACACGACCTTGCGCGGCTGGCAGATTATCTTGGACACAGCAGCATTGAGACAACAAGACGGTATACGATGATCACAAGCGAGGAAGCCTGCGCAAAGAATTTAGAGCTTGGACTGGTCCAAAGGGAAGAAGCGATATCGGAAGGTGAAAAAGGTAGTATGGAACAAATGGGAAAAAAGGAGGATCCGTTTACGACATAATGTGTATTATGTCATAACGAATCCTCCTCTGTATTCATATATATACATAACAATTCTAACACGAAAAACCTTTGTTTTCAACGGATATTCCGGGTTTTTTACATTTTTGCGTTTTTTTAACATGATTTTCAAAAAATATGCGGTTCTGGAAACAGATTCGCAGATCGGATACTTTTTTAAATTAACTTAAGAAAGCGTAAAAAGTATGAAAATTTCATGTAAGAACGATGCAGGATCTTCTAAGACAAGCCGTTCATGACATAATACACATTATGTCATGGACGGCTTTTTTGAATGAAAAAATGTATGATCGGAGAACGATACGGAAGTCTTGTGGTAATTGAAAAAGTGAAGATTCCTGGGAAACCGAAAACCTATTGGCGGTGTCAGTGTGACTGCGGGAATACGTGCACCGTGGAAGATTCACACCTGAAAAACGGACATACGAAGAGTTGTGGCTGCAGGAGACGGATCCGACTCCAGGAAAAACGCCTTGATCTAACCGGACAGCGGTACGGTAGGCTTGTCGTTCTGGGACCGGCAGCGGGGCTGACAGAAGAAAAAGAAGGCACGGTGGAGCAAAGCGGATCGTCTGCAGGTGATCGCGCGGATCGTCCGGGCAGGATGAGTGACTACTGGCTTTGTCAGTGTGATTGTGGAAAACAATGCATCTGCCGAAAAGAGAATCTCCGCTCCGGGGTCACAAGAAGCTGCGGCTGTCTTCAGGAAGCACAGAGAAAGGTAAATATGAAGAAAGCCATCCATTTTATGGACGGAACCTGTGTGGAACGGATCGCGTGCAGAAAGACATTTTCCAATAATACTTCCGGTCATCGCGGAGTATACAGAAGAGAAAACAATCGATGGAGAGCATCCATTGGCTTTCAGGGAAAATCCTACAATCTTGGCAGCTTCGTAACCTATGAGGAGGCAGTTCAGGCGCGGCTGGACGCGGAAAAACGGTTATATGATCCGTTTTTAGCAAAATACCGCGAAGAAAATTCCTGACAACGCAGGGAGATCACAATACTGATAAAAACACTTCCAAATGCAGGAATACCGGGCAGCTCTGCTGCATAGAATGCAGTTTAGGAAGTGATTTTTATAAATTTTTAGGAACAGGGGGAAAGGAGGAGCTTTGTGAGCATACAGAGACAGAAGAATCCTGTGTGCAGCAATTGAAATATTGACTTACAGTAACTGTTCGACAGAGATACAGTTACGATCCACGATTCGAAAAAAGGAGGAAAAGAGAGATGAAGAAGCGCGGAATGAAAAAACGTGTTCTGGCAGCACTCATGACGGCCTGCATGGTCGTTGGGTCTGTGCCGGGAGTGTCGTTGGCGGATGTGTCAGGTGAAACAGCGCCGAATTTATCTGGTACGCTGACACCGGATGCAAAGAAATACAACTTTAATGGAACCGTGTCAACAGAAGCAAACCCGGATATTGTGCTTAACAAGACAGCTGTATATAATGCTGAGACGAATGATTATACGATTACACTCTCAGCAAAAGCTAAAAAGAAAGTAGAAACAAAAAAGACGCATGTTGTATTTTTACTGGATGCGTCAGGGTCGATGAATTTCTGCACGGATAATAATATTGAAGAAGTAAACAGGAAGCCGAACAAAAAAGATGAACATGTGCATTATTATTACACGGAGGGGATTTTTGACAGAAAGTATGTAAGCGGATGTACCCAAATTGATAAAGATTCTACAAGGAAAAGTCGATGGGAAATTGCAACAGAATCTATCAAATCAATGACAGATGAACTTGGTTCAGACAATATCGATTATGATTATACATGGTTTAATGATGATCAGGGAGATGGAACCGGTTCAGAGAATCCATATAGCAATGTAACACCAGAGGAGGGAACTTACCTGACAGAAGGTGTTGAGCATGCTTTAGGAAAATTTAAGAATGATGCTCCAGATACCGATAAGGTTATGGTAATTGTTGCGGACGGTGAGACAAGTAATATTGGTTTTTTGGGATCGAAATACTATCCAAAAAGAGAATTAAAGAGCTTTAAATCCGCTCCCAGTAACGGCAAAGTCTATACGGTAGGCTTCACGTTCAGCAGCGAAGGCTTCAAGAGTCTTGCAAACGGATCTGACTATAATTTTAACGCGACAGATGAGGATTCTCTGAATGTGGCGTTAAATAAGATCAGCCAGAAGATCAAGACCGGAATTACGGACCCATTGGGAAGTAATGTTGAACTGGTCGGTGGCGTCAATGGCATTACAGTTAGCGGCAGCGAGGCTGTAGCTAATTATGACTCTGCAAAGAACGAGATTACCTGGAATGATCCGAATGGACTGGATGAAAACGGGGTCAAGCTTACTTATCGTGTGAAGGTTAAAGATACGTCGGACGCGGGAAGTGTGAATCTTAATGGAGATGCAGTGCTCAGTTATACGGCAGGAACAGAGAATCATACAGTAGAGTTCCCGAAACCGTCCATTACTGGAGCAAAACTTACGGTTCAGTACAAAGAGCAGGGGACTGAAAAGATTGTAAAGACAGCCAACGACTGGATTGGTTTTACCGGTGAAAATGTTTCTTTTAAGAATATTACAGAAATTCCGAAAACGATTCTCGTTGATGGTACGACATATTATGTAGTATCCAGTGACCCTGAAGCAATTCCGACACCGACAGAGGCAATCAACTATATTGTTAATGTTCAGGTATCCACAGAGGAGCCGAATCAGGCAATCTACAGTGTTATATATGATGCAAATGGTGGAACCTGGAAGGATGAGTATGAAGCGCAGGAACCTTATACGCTGAATCCAGAGCGCAGCATGCTGACACGAGCAGGGATGAATTACGGAGATATGATTGAAATCCTTGACGGTAATGATGCACCAGAAAAGTCTGGATATGTTTTCAAAGGCTGGCAGCTTGATCAGGACAAATTGGTCGTTCGAGTACCGGTTGGTCGTGCGGCAGATTCCAGTCATGAGGTTCATCTGAGCGCAATCTGGGAAGAAGATGGCTCATCTGAGGAAAACAATATTACTTACTCTGTGAACCAGCACTATATTGCTCCTGATCATACAGATAATGTATCGATTAAAGACCTGACAGCAGGAAAAGATGCTTCTATAAAGGATGCAATCTCCGGTTATACACAGAATCTTCCGTGGCGAGGTGACACATATTTATATCGCCGCACAACGGTTACGACTGGCGGAAAGACCGTAGATTATAATCCGGACACTGCAAGATTCACTGAAGACACGACAATTGATATCTATTATTATCGTGATTCCTGGAATGATAAAAACAACAGTGAAACAGGCGGAGATGGTATCCCGGATACCGAACAGGTTCTTGTAAAATTCGGAAGTAAGGACCGCGGAGACTGGGTAACAGGAAACGGTATTATTCAGGTACACACATTAGATGAAGGACAGACAACAGTGACTCCATCTCAGGATAACGTGACGGTAAGCTGTGACGAAGGATATCATTTTACAAAGTGGACAAAGAATAATTCTGTAAATGAAATCGACCCGTTTACAGAGCAGACTGGTGTAAAAGGCGGAGAGACGATCAACTTCTGGGCATGGTTTGCAGCTGATGAGGTGAAAGTACCGGAGAAACCAGTATCTGCGGAGCTTCCGTATGTCACAGTAATTTGTACAAACACCAATGCATCCCACAGTGTATTAGAGAGAAATTATTATATTCTCGATGAAGAGATTGACGAGGGGCGTGTGATCGTTGGTGATGTGAAATACGACTCAACAAATGGCAATTATGTCAGCCATGTCAAGGTAATGGGCGCATATTATGCAGGCCTTTTTGATATCGGCGAAGGCGGAAATCATATAGCTACCAAGGCCAACGATGTTTCCTTCGATATGGCATGGGACGGAGAAAAGTGGACAGCTCCAGATTCAATCGATACAATCAAAATTTCCTGCGCAGGCAGCGAAGATCCGGATGGACCGACAGAGGATGAACTGAAAGATCTCATTGAAGTTGCGCTTGTCCATACCGGCAGCAATGCACACCCGAATAAAAATTATACGCTTATTGCTGACAGCTATGATGTCGAGACAAATGGCAGAACGGCAGTTGTCACTGTAAAGGCAGATAAGTATGTAAAAGAGTACAACTCACAGTATGGAGAACATGCTGTACAGGGAAAGAATACGGCAAAGCTTGTTTTTGACCATACAGGTGCTGGTTGGAAACTTGTCAATGACAATGCGGAAGTCAGCTTCACCGTAAAGTGTTCCGAGAAGAAGCCAGAATCCCCGAAAGGACCGACAAAAGAAGACTTAAAGAAGCTATTCGGAAATGCAATCACCGTGATCTGTACGACAGACGCAGATCATGCGGAAGAGACCTTTGGTCTTATTGATGGCAGCTTCCATTTCTCAAAGGACAAAGATGTTGATGATGAAGGTGTTGTAACGGTAAATGCTGATAAGTACATCAAGGCATTTAATGATGGAAACCATACGAATGCAGGTGACGATGGGGCGAGAGTAAAACTCTATTACGACGCTGACGAAGCAAAGTGGTGCGCAGATAAGGATATCAACATTACCTTCAAAGCAAAATGCGACAAAACACCGGAGACACCTGAGAAGCAGTACACCGAAATCAAGTTCGTTGTTGTAAACGGAACATTTACAGAGAACGGTCAGACAGAACTCACAAAGACCTTTGAGGTTGGAACGAAGCTCACACTTGCAGATATTCCAGCATCCAAGGGTAAGAGCAGCAGTTACAGCGATCAGACCTGGGATAAGTTCCCGGTTGGATATGTTGTAGGAAAAGATGGAACGACCTTCACGATCACTTACAGGTGGAGATCAAGCAGCAGTGATAGCGATGACAGCGATTATGACTATGGCACTTCCACAAGAGGCAAAGCCACAAACGCAGCTGGTAAGTCCGGACGCTGGATCTTAGAGGGCGGCGAGTTTACGGAGGACAACGGAAGACTTCCGTCCAACGAGTACTTAAAGATCGGTGATACGATCTACGGTTTCTACACCTACGGATTTGCCATCGACTTTGACCGTCCGGAATACTACACAGACGCGGCAATTCAGGCAAAGGGCGGCTACCGCGACGCGACAGGAACATGGAGATTAAACGGCTGGTGGTTCTGCTATGATGATGGTACATTCCCGCATGACGAGTGGGTATACCTCACATGGAACGGCCGCTCCGACTGGTACTACTTTGACGTAGACGGCTGGATGGAAGACGGCTGGTTATACCGGAACAACAACTGGTATTATCTTCATACTCAGTACGACAACACAAGAGGACACATGTACACCGGCTGGCATGAGATCGACGGCAAGTGGTATTACTTCAACACAGCATCCGACAAGGGAACACTTGGCGTAATGCTTGCGAACACCACAACACCGGATGGATATCAGGTAGATGCAAATGGAGCATGGATCCGGTAATTCCGGCAGGAAACCTTCATGGTTCACCGGGCGCGGGATCCTCATAGCAGTCATATTTCTTCTGGGACTGGGAATTTTCCTGTACCCGCATATCTGTGACTGGTACTATCAGTATCAGTTCAACAAGGCGATCGCGGCGTATGACCGGTTTCAGGGGATCGACTGCGAAGGAATGATCCAGGCGGCCAGAGAGTACAATGAAAGACTTGAAAAGAAAGAGGAACAGTTTCTGGTTCCCGCAGAGGAACGGGAGGAGCTTGACCACCTTCTGGATCCATGGGGAACAGGGATGATGGGATATGTGGACATTCCGAAGATCGGGGTCCACATTCCCATTTACCACGGAACGGAAGAGCGGGCGCTTCAGTCGGGCGCTGGTTTCTGGTATGGGACAAGCCTGCCGGTGGGCGGTGAAAATACCCATTGTGTGCTGGCCGCCCATAACGGTCTTGTGAAGGCGAAACTGTTCACTGACCTGGACAAACTGGAAGTGGGAGATCGGTTCACTCTGGATGTCTTAAACGAGACATTCACGTATGAGGTGGATCAGATCCTCGTAACACTTCCGGAAGAGACGGAAGAACTTTATATCCAGAATGGAAAAGACCTTGTGACGCTTTATACCTGTACTCCGTATGGGGTAAATACCCACAGGCTCCTTGTCCGCGGACACCGGGTAACAGAACCGGAAAAATGATGGAAAAAATGCGCCGGTTCACAAAAAAGTGAAAACGGCGCTTTTTTCGATATAAATTGACATGGAGGGGATCGAAAATGAAAAAGAAAATAAACAAGGTTTTCATGGTCTGCCTGGCAGCGACTGCGATGACGGCGGGAATGTCGGTTTCGGCATTTGCGCAGGTACATATTGGTGAGACTACCTATAGGACGTTTGATGAGGCAGTGACTGCGGCAGCAGATGGAGCGGTGATCGTTCTTGATACGGATGAGACGACAAGTGGGCTTAATCTGAGCAAGAACTTGACGGTAGATGGCGGTACGGATAAGAAGAATCTTACATTTACGGACAAAGGAATTGCACTTTGGGGCAAAAAGCTGACCTTTAAGAACTGCGCTCTGGAACTGAAAGGAATCGGATCGACACCATATACAGCGGAGTGGAATTGGATGACGATCTCTGCATCAAGGAATGCAGAGCTGCATCTGGAGAACGCAGAGATGGTAATGAATGGTGAAGGTGTTGCTGCAAAAACTCATGCGATTTATTTCGGTTCGAATAATAAGCTGAATCTGAAGGATTCCAAGTTGGAGATCCGAAATTATCCGCAGGATGCCCTGGAGTGGGATGGCGGTGACTGGGGATATAATGTAAATCTGGAAAATTCAAAAATTCTCTCGGATCATAACCGATCTGGTTTTACCGGGAGCTTTTCTGTAAGGGCGAAAGACAGCACGATTGATGTTGTGAATAGCACCGGAAACGGATCTAATGGTTCAGATTTTGAATTTTATCATAGCACGGTCCATTTTGACGGAAACAAAGCCCATGGACTCAGCGCGAGAAATCTGACTGTCGATAACACGACACTCAGTGCATCGGAAAATGGAGCAAACGGAATTCATATCACTGGAAATGGTGTGATTGAAAATAACTCAATTGTAGATGTATACAGAAATAAATGTGAAGTATTATCAAAATGGACAATCCCAGCAGCAATCCGTGTTCAGGGAAACGGAAGTTTCACAGTGGACAAGTCGGCAACCCTCACAGTCATGGAAAATAAAGGCTCAGGAATCGGAGTGGGGAGCAGTGCAAAAGCGGAGATCTGGACTGGCATCATCAAGAATAACGAGGCACAGAAGCTGGAGTTTGGCGGCGGCATCCATAACATGGGAAAGGTGAGTCTTTCCAGTAAAGTTATTCTCTACAATAACCATGCCGGAAAAGGTGCCGACGATATCTACAACGGAGAAAACGCGACACTGAAATTTGGAGACACAAACAAAGAGTGGATCCTGGACGATTGTAATCACGCGATTGACGGCTGGTATGATGATGCAGAAGGAAGCCGCTGGAATGCCGATGGCGGTGAAAGTGAGCACCATATTGTTCTTGTAAACAGCGGAAGTAAGAACGGTATGCTGCAGATTAAAGCTGCGCATGGACTTGATGCGGACGATAAGGAGAGCAGACCGGATATCGATAAAAAGGCAGACGGTGAGGATGAGATCAAGGGCGTAAAACCGGGCGATAATATAAGCTTTACGCTGGAATCCCATCTTCCGGCAAGACTGGCTGGATTTGTAGTACGTTCCGATTCTAATGCAGAGAGATTGCTGATTCCGGAGAAGTTCTCCGAGCGCATGATCTTCCATGACAAGATGAGCAAAAATCTGGAATTTGACAAGGAAACCCTGAAAGTGACAGTCGGAAATGATGGAAATGAACTTCCAGAAGACTATTACAAGGTAGAAACCGGAAAAGGCGATGAGACATTCCGGGTAAGTATCGCTCTGATCGCAGCATTCAATGATGGATATATTACATATGATGAGTTAAAGAATGCAGAGCCGGTGATTGTTTCCTATGACGCAGCTGTCTCTGACAAAGCCATTGATGGAGACAAGGTGGATAACCGTGCATGGGTCAACGACAGCGAAGAGGATATCGTTGACGGCCCGGTCATCGATCCGGATGTTCCGTCTACCGGTGGAATTGGAACAAAAGCCTTCACAGCAGCAGGAATCGCCCTGATGGGAGTGGCAGCAGGTGCTGTGATCGTGACAGGTAAGAGGAAGAAAAAAGAACAGTAATTCAGACTTTTCGGATTATTGCTAGTTATGAGAACGAGGTAGAGACATGAAAAAATCATGGAAAAGTTTCATGACCGTCACCGCAGCCGCCGCTGCGATGACGGCTGCCATGGCATTTTCTTCGTTGGCGGCTGTGGCGAAGGTAGGAACAAATGAGTTCAACAATCTTCAGGATGCGATCAATTCTGCGGGAGAGTCACCGGTAGTGATCGATCTTGAGGAAAATGTAAGTCTTACGGACGGACTTGTGATCGGTGCAGGAAAAGATGTGACGATCCAGTGCAGCACGTCGGATCCGAAGACGATCAAGATGGAAGGAAAGGGAATCCACACAGAAGGAACTTATGATGCTACAGCTAAAAGCTGGAATACCAGTCGGCTGACATTTAAGAACTGCGTATTGGATATTGCCGCGAATGATAATCCGGGTGGAAGTGGCGGCACTGCGAATCTAATCTCGAATACAGATCTCACCTTGGATCATGTGACATGGACACAGAATAGTGCGGATGGCGGCAGTGGAAGCGGAATGTATTTGTATCAGAAAAGTAATTTATACCTTGTAAATGGTACAGTCATGACGATATCCGGCTATAAAGGACCCCGGGCAAGTGGTATTTTCGCAGACGATTCAGAGTATGAGGATATGCCAAACCGGAGTATTAAAATTTCAGATCATTCCAGTCTCAATATCATTGATTGTGACTGGCACGGAATGACGGTCAATCCGGTCGATGTGACGGTAGAAAAATATTCACATATCGATATTACGGGCTGTGGAAATCCGAACTACGGTGGTGGAATTGGCTGCTATTACGGAAAACTGAGCGTAACAGATTATTCGGATGTGACAACGAATCAGAATATTGGTAGCGCCTGGGGAATTTTTGTTAAAGAGCTGTTTGTAGACGGCACTTCAAAACTGACTTCCTGTAAGAATACCGGAAATGGGCTGAATGTCGGAGGAAAAGGAACCATTGAGGGAGGAGCTGAGATCAGTCTCGACGGAAATGGGGAAAGAGGTCTTTGGGTATATAGCGGCAGCGAATATTGGTACGGCGATGTTGAAGTCAAAGCAGGGGCAGTTGTATCGGCCTGTGAAAATAGATCAAACGGGATTTTAAATACGTATAAGCTGTGTGTTGAGAATGGAGCAACACTTAAGGTTGAAAGGAATCATGATCGCGGAATCTGTAACGTGGGAGAACTGACTTTAAATGCAGGCAGCGTTTGTGAAAATCAAACGGGTTCAACCGGAGCAGGAATCTTCAATGAGGGAACCTTGAAGATCGGCACCGGCGTCCGCATCTGTAACAACCACGCAGCCACTTACGGCGGCGGCCTCTATAACGAGGAAAACGGAACCGCAGAGCTTTCGGACGGTGTGATCCTCTACAACAACCACGCAGCCAAAGGCGCTGACGATATTTACAACACTGCAGGGCAGAAGCTGACCTTCTGCGCAGTCGGAACCGGTTGGAACCTCGACGACTGCAATCACCGCATCGACGGCTGGTATGACGATACAGAGGGCTCAAGATGGAACGCAGACGATGCCCTTCCGGAAAATCGTCATATTGTATCGGTAGCTTCCGGCGGATATGAGACGGGATTCCAGATCAAGGCGGCTCATGGCGCGGACATCTACGAGACGACAAGCTATCCGATCGATAAAAAGGCAGACGGCGAGGATGAGATCGGAACCGTAAGTCAGGGAAAGAAGATCGAGTTTACACTGACCTCCAGTCTTCCAAAGCTGCTTGCACGCTATGTTGTAACGGCATCCAACGCCTCACCGGCAAACTCCGCGAGGGAGGTCCGCAAAGTCCGCGTACACAGTGCGTCCGGTGCGGGAACAGTCCGCGTACACAGTGCATCCGGTGCGGAGACAGTCCGCGTGTACAGTGCGTCCGGTGCAAGAAGAGCGAGAAGCGTAAGCAGAGACAACTACGACAATGAGATTTCTGCACAGTCCCTTTCTGCAGATGAAAAATATGCGATCCCGGATTCGGTTGTGGAGACCATGGTCTTCCACGATGAGATGAACCGGTATCTGAAGTTTATTGACGGTACGCTCCGTGTGACCGCGGGCAGGGCTGGAAAAGAAGTTCCTTCCGGGTATTATACGGTAACAGCCAGTGGTTCCAATGCATTCCGGGTTGAGGTTGATCTTGTAAACCTCTTTAATACCGGAATCATCGATTATGAAGATCTGACGGGTAAAAATCCGATTACAGTGACCTATGAAGCGGTCGTGACAGACGACGCGATCCAGGGGGACGAGCTGTTTAACGAAGCCTGGGTCAACGATGGGGAACATGACTCCGTGGAAGGTGATGTCCTCGATAAGAAGGTTCCGTCCACAGGCGGAACGGGACGGGGAATGTTCACGGGTCTGGGACTCCTGTTTATGGGCACAGCGGCAGCAGCATGGAAGAGAAAAAGAAGCATGTAGATCAGATACAGAAATCGATGTAGAAGGAAGGAATCCAAGATGACAGGAATTCGGAAAAAGAATAAGATCCTGGGCTTTATTTTTGCCGTGCTTGCGGTATGGATGGTGATATTTCAAAATCCGTCCTACGCGGCACAGCGGGGCAGTCTGAACGTAAAAACAGAACAGACCGGAATGACGGTATATCTCTATCGGGTTGCCGAAAAACAGGCGGGTGTCTATGTGCTGAATGAGAAATTTCAGGCATCCGGTGCGGATGTTTCCGGGGGTGGTTCCAGAGAGGCTGCGATCACTCTGGCAGATTTTGTGAAGGCGCAGGGGATCCAGCCTTACCGGACCGGAACGGGAAGCGGAAAGCATGTGGTTTTTCGGAATCTTCCGGATGGAGAGGCTCTCTACCTTGTGACGGGGGATTCGATGACCGTTGGCGGCAAGACCTACATTCCGGCACCGGTTCTCGTGGAAGCGGGCGGTGCCGCGGCGGAAGCAGATATCAAGTGTGATATTGAAGAACCGGAAAACCCGACAAACCCAACGGAACCGACGAAGCCGACCGAACCCACAAACCCGACGGATCCATCAAATCCGACCTCTCCGACCCGTTATCATGATGACAGTGATGATGATGACTGGGATCCGACCCCGAATAAGAAGCCGACGATCACAACAGCGGCTGACGAGACGGTGACGATCACAGATGCGGAGACTCAGCCGGAAACCAGGGTGGAGGAGAGTACGGCAGAGAATGAAACAGAGACATCTACGGAGACAACCGTGGAGAACGAGAAGAAGCTTCCCCAGACAGGACAGCTGTGGTGGCCGGTAGGGATCCTGCTCTCTGCAGGCGCGATCCTTCTGGTGGCAGGTCTTGTGATGAAAAAGAGAAGTAAAGAAAAATAATGAAAGAGAAACATGAGGATACGAATATGAAAAAGAAAACGCTTCATCCAATCATGATTGCGTTACTGGCACTTTTTGTTCTGCTGCAGGCATTCTGCCTGACAGCATTCGGCGCTGAATATACAGAGGTGTGTATACCGGCTGGAACAGATACGGAGATTGTGAATCAGATCCTGACAGATACGCTGCTTCCGGACAGCGAAGAAACACTGGAATGGGAGTATGAGTGTGTTGGAAAGGAAGATGGTGGTCGTCTGAGAAATACCGCCTGGGGATCAGTAGGCGGATTTGAAAGTACAACAAATAAATTTTTTATGACTCAAACCTATATCCATCCGGCGCTGGCGGACAATGCGGATGGTGAATACAAGGTACGCGCAGGAGAGAAAAAATTCACAATCAGAAAAACAGCAAAACCTACCGTGGATTGCGAACTGCTCCGGGATCAGGAAATTCCGCTGATATATGACGAGGACGGAACCCTTAATGCCGAAGAGACGAAAGAAGAGATCTTCACGAGAGTTTTTTCAGCTTCCAATGCGGAGTTTATTACCTGTGACGATGTGACGATCCAGTACTACGGTAAAGCTGAGTCAGGCTCTGTAGGAAATCTCGGAAAGAACTGGGTCGCACTGGACGGGGAGAAGGTAAATGGCCTGACCTATCCGTCAATTCCGGCAGGAAAACAGAAGATCCGTATTTTATGGGACGGCGATGAGAAGTATTCCGGTTTTGAAAAAGAGACATACGTGACCATGACGGAACGGGAGCAGATGAAGTTCAACCTGAAAAAGGCTCCTTACGAGGCAGGGCTTGTTTTTGATCATAATCAGAATATCGATTATACTGCAACAGCAAAAGCGATCTACGAGGCTGTAGTGGAGTCCACAGAACCGGAAGTGGATTTTGATGAGTTCGAGGTGAAGTACAATGCAGATCTTTCCGGACTCATTGAAAATTTCAAACCGCTCGATGATGAGTCACTTGTAACAAAGAAATTCGGTCCGGGAAGCTGGAAGATCCGTATTTCCTGGGGCGGAAGCGGGGACTATGCGCCGGGCAGCGTGACGGTATCAGTAACAGTGACGGATAACCGGATCAACAGTAAAGTCGTATTAAAGAGCGAAACCTCCTTCACATATAATAAGGATGTGGAAGCAGTAAAACAGGCGGTTCTTGACAATGTGATCGACTGGGAAAATTCCGAGCTTCCGGAGCGGGACACACTGTCTGTTGACGATTTCACGTTTTCCTACAATGCGAGACTTTCTCTTCTGGACGGTTTGAGCAGCGAGCTCGGTGACAGCTTTGCTGACAAATTCCTGAACGGAGAAGGAATCAGGGACGATGTTCCGTTTGAAGGAAAAAACTATGAGCTCGGCGGAAAGGTTCTCGGAAGCTTCCCGCAGATCGGCGCAGGGGTGCAGAAGATCAAAGTAACTTTCAAGGGAAATTCGGAGTATCGCGCAAGTGAAGAAGCTGAGGGCAGCGTGACCATCAACAAAGCAAATGTGAAGGTCAGCGTCAACAGCGCCAGTAGATATGTGAGCGAGGCTGTGAAGGGCAGAGAGCTTGTCTCCACGGATCCTGAAGATCATTTCAACCTGTATATCATCTATGCCGGAATCACCAGCAATGTGACTACAGGCGTTTATCTGGAGCTTCCGGAACAGTATACCTCCAACAGCACCGTCATCAAGATCGTCGATAAGGCGCTGGAAAGCTTAAATCAGCCAACCCTGACAGAAATGCTACAGAACGGAATCACAGTTGGTGAGCTTAGAAAGCTTTTAAATACCAGTGAAGTGATCGATGTGCTTGAGAAGATCGGTGTGGATACCGGCGCTCTGGAACAGGTCATCAAGGTGATCAATAAGCTTCCATCCATCGCTGATAATCTTCGGATCAGCATTGGTACCCCGAATCACGCCGGAATTTACAGCGTGACAGCAGTCACCGACAACAAGAACTACAATACGGGTGTCGGTGCCGGCGCTCTTGTCTTAAAGGCTGACAAGGCAAATCTTGTATGGAACCAGAGTATCGGCAAAAAGATCTCCGCAGCGGAAGCGGCGGGTGCTGATTTTGGCGCACATCTCGAGATCGGCGGGGAGAGAGTTGACGACCAGTCCAGCGTCAGCGTGCTCTACTCTGGATTTACAAGTAAATGGAGAGCATACTCCAGCACAACAACCCCGCCGACTGAGCCGGGGCGTTATACCATGACAGTCGTTGTCCTCGGCGGTAACTATCTGGCTTCCCCGATCAACCGGTCCTTCCAGATCACGAAGTAGGACGGCTGAATGGTAAAATCGCGGGTTCTGCAGCCCGCGATCAGGAGACCTTCATATGAAAAAAAGTACGCATCACGTGCCCATTGCCAGATCAATGGGGATGTGATGCGTATTTTAATGTAAAAAGAATGTGCCCAGGCAGTTCCGTAAGGAACCACCCGGGCACAGTAGATTGTTTCGTTATTAGTACAGCTTCGCACCAGCCGGGATATGGTCATCAACCATGAGAAGGTTTAATTTCTCCTCGCCCTCTTCAGTATGGATTGCACTAAGCAGCATACCGCAGGAATCGATTCCCATCATGGCTCTCGGCGGAAGGTTTGTGATCGCGATCAGGGTCTTTCCGACAAGCTCTTCCGGCTCGTAGAAAGCATGGATACCGCTTAAGATCGTGCGGTCTGTGCCGGTTCCGTCATCGAGTGTGAACTGAAGGAGCTTTTTGCTCTTCTTGACTGCTTCACAGGCTTTTACTTTCACAGCGCGGAGATCGCACTTGCTGAATATCTCGAAATCAACATAATCAGCGAACATCGGCTCGATCACAACTTTGGAGAAGTCGATGACTTCCGGAGCTGCGTTCTCGGATGTCTTAACGACCGGTTTCTCAGACTTCTTTGTGTCTAAGGACTTCATTGTCGGGAAGAGCAGTACGTCACGGATCGCCGGGGAGTTTGTAAATAACATAACAAGACGGTCGATACCGTATCCGATACCACCGGTCGGCGGCATACCGATCTCAAGGGCATTTAAGAAGTCCTCGTCAGTGGTATTTGCTTCGTCATCACCGGCAGCAAGAGCTGCTTCCTGTGCTTTGAAACGCTCTCTCTGGTCGATCGGGTCGTTTAACTCGGAGTATGCGTTACACATCTCACGAGCGTAGATGTAAAGCTCGAAACGCTCTACCTGCTCCGGATGATCCGGTTTCTTCTTGGTAAGCGGGGAGATCTCGATCGGATGGTCTGTGATGAAGGTCGGCTGGATCAGGTGCTCCTCAACGAATTCCTCGAAGAAGAGGTTGATGATGTCGCCGCGGACATGACGATCCTCATAGTGAACGCCCTTCTCATCCGCTAATTTCTTTGCTTCCTCAGTTGTCGTGATCTCGTTGAAATCAATACCGGTATATTTCTTGATCGCGTCGATCATGGTAAGGCGCTCGAACGGCTTTCCAAGGTCGATCTCAACATCCGCATACGGGATCGTTGTGGATCCGCAGATCTGCTCTGCGATATGACGGAACATGTTCTCGGTGAGGTCCATCATTCCCTTGTAGTCTGTATATGCCTGGTATAACTCCATCAGAGTGAATTCCGGGTTGTGTCTTGTGTCAAGACCTTCGTTACGGAATACACGGCCGATCTCGTAAACACGCTCCATACCGCCGACGATGAGTCTCTTTAAGTAGAGCTCGAGGGAGATACGAAGTTTAACGTCCTCGTCAAGTGCATTGTAGTGAGTCTCGAACGGTCTTGCAGCAGCACCGCCGGCATTTGCAACGAGCATCGGAGTCTCAACCTCGAGGAATCCGAGGTTATCTAAATATCTGCGGATGCAGCTGATGATCTTGGAACGCATAACGAATGTCTTCTTTACGTCCTCGTTCATGATCAGGTCCACATATCTCTGACGGTAACGGGTATCTGTGTTTGTCAGACCATGATATTTCTCCGGAAGGATCTGTAAGCTCTTGGAGAGCAGAGTTACGGAATGGGCATGAACAGAGATCTCGCCCATCTTTGTTGTGAATACAAAGCCTTTGATGCCGACGATATCGCCGATATCCATCTTCTTGAAGTCTTTGTAGGAATCGTCACCGAGCTCATCACGGGATACATAGCACTGGATGTTGCCCTTGAGGTCCTGGACGTTGCAGAAAGAAGCTTTACCCATCACACGCTTGGACATGATACGTCCGGCGATGGAAACTTCCTTTCCGTCATATTCTGCGTAATTGTCTTTGATATCTGCGCTGTGAGTATCCTGATCATACTTTGTGATCTGGAATGGGTCCTTGCCCTCTGCCTGTAATTCAGCAAGCTTTTCGCGGCGCACCTTTAAGAGCTGATGGATATCCTGCTCTTTTGCATTTGCATTCTTGTTCTGATTCTGCTGTTCAGCCACTTTTCTTTTCTCCTTTAGTCTACTCTCTTAATATCAAGTACCTTGTACTGAATGATTCCGGACTGTGTCTCGACGTCAACAACGTCACCAACGCGTTTTCCGATCAGTGCGTGTCCGACCGGGGACTCATTGGAGATCTTGTTCTCAAGGCTGTTTGCCTCTGTGGAACCAACGAGCTTGAATTCCATCTCCTCATCGAAATCAACATCGTAAACTTTTACGATACATCCAACATTGATCTTATCAAGGTTTACCTCGTCCTCAACGACAACCTCTGCGTTCTTTAACAGTTTTTCGAGCTCTTCGATTCTTAACTCAATATCTCTCTGCTCATCTTTCGCAGCATCGTACTCAGCGTTCTCGGATAAGTCACCCTGTTCTCTTGCCTCTTTGATCTTCTGGGCAATCTCACGACGGCGGTTTACTTTCAGATCCTGAAGTTCATCCTCGTATTTTTTCAGTCCTGCATAAGTTAAAATATGTTTCTTATCAGCCATGACGTCTTACCTTTCTTATTGTTTCGGGGCAGAATGACCCTTTATAATTTCTATCTTTACATTCACTGTATTATAGCGTGTAGAATTGGGATTGTCAAGAAGCCGAAAGCCTTAGTTTTGGTGGATTTTTGCGGAGTTTCGTAGGGATGTGACAGAAAGTGAGGGGGAAGTGTATTTATTATAGAAAGAACGCGGAGGGGGAAACACATGAACGGGGTGGTCCGCAGCTGTGAAGATTTCAGAGTGGAAAGAGCATCTCAGCAAAGCCGGTTTTGTTGATTTATAACGGCAGATGCTTTATACTAAGGATAATATGAAAAAGAAGAGATCCAGCCGGAAAGAGAGGAAATGCGATGGGAATGTTTTTAAACAGCAGAGTTCCGTATGATGCGTATCAGGTGGCAGCTGCAGGAAGATATTTTATGGATAAGACGGCTTTGCTGCCGGAGCTTTTTCTTTCCATGAACACGACAGAGCGCTTTTTATGCATTACGAGACCGAGACGATTTGGAAAAAGTGTGATGGCAAATATGGTGGGCGCTTTTTTCGGAAAGGCGGAAGATTCCAGACAGATCTTTTCACAGCTTGAGATCGCGACAGATCCGAATTTTGAACGGCATCTGAACCGGCATAATATCATTTATATAGATTTTAGTAAAGTACCGGAGAAATGTACCACATACGATGCGTATATCACAAGGATCCTGGATGGCTTGAAGAAAGATCTTTTCCAGGAATACCCGGATCTTCAGATTGATACAGAAAAGGCTGTCTGGGATATTCTGAATATGATCTGCCAGGAGAAAAATGAAAAATACATTTTTGTCATTGATGAGTGGGATGCACCGTTTCACATGGATTTTATTACAGAACAGGATCAGAAGGAGTATCTGCTCTTCCTGAAATCACTCTTAAAAGGTGAGGTCTACGTAGAACTTGCCTATATGACAGGCGTTCTTCCGATCGCAAAGTATTCGAGCGGATCAGAGCTCAACATGTTCCTGGAATATGATATGGCGACTTCTGTACGTTTCTGTGAGTTCTTCGGTTTCCTCGATTCCGAAGTGGATACCCTCTACCAGAGATACCGGACCATAACACGCAATCCGAAAATAGCGAGAGAAGACTTGAAAAACTGGTATGACGGATATCACACAGCAGGTGGAGATCTGATCTACAATCCACGTTCAATCGTATGTGCTCTGACGGACAACCAGGTACGAAACTATTGGACCAGCTCCGGACCGTATGACGAAATCTTCTACTATGTCCGCAATAATGTGGAGGAAGTCCGTGATGATATCGTATTGATGATCGCAGGAGAGGGCATTGATGTTGAGATCCAGAACTACGCTGCGACTGCGATGAAGCTGCATACAAAGGATGAAATTTACTCTGCAATGGTAATCTACGGTCTGCTGACATATGAGGATGGAAAAGTGTTTATTCCGAATCGGGAGATCATGGACCAGTTCAGGCTGCTTCTGATGTCAAAGGAATCATTTGGGTATGTGTATAATCTGGCGCGGGAGTCAGAAAAAATGCTGAAAGCAACGATTGCAGGAGATACAAATACCATGTCGCAGATATTAAAATATGCACATGACTCAGAATCGCCGATCTTTTCATATAATAATGAAATTGAATTATCGGCTGTTGTGAATCTGGTATATCTTGCGGCCAGAGATCGCTATCAGGTGGAACGAGAAGAAAAAGCCGGAGAAGGATATGCAGATTTTATCTTTTATCCGGAGAGAAAAAATGCGGATGCCCTGATCCTGGAATTGAAGGTAGACGCATCACCGGAAGAAGCAATCGCTCAGATTAAAAAGAAGAACTATGCGCTGCGCTTAATGGGAAAACTCGGAGAAAAGCAGAAGTATACAGGAAGAATTCTGGCAATTGGGATCAGTTATGACAGGAAAACGAAAGAGCATTTTTGTAGGGTGGAAGAACTGAAGAACGGCTAAGATTTGTAGAGAAGAACTGAGGAGGATCAATCAAAATTGCAATATCATCCGCACACGCACACCTGTCAGCCAAATACTAGGGAACAATTCTGGGTATTGGCGAAGTTTAACAAGAATCTGTCTGTATGGATGGGGATCCGGAAGGTGATCGACCAGGTGAATGCGAATGCGGCGGCTTGATGTTATTCCTCATGAAACAGTTTCCGCCGATCGTCCTCTTTTATCTTGACAAGTAACCGTTCGGTTGCTATAATACGAAGTAACCGAACGGTTACAAAAACTAGAAATCAGGTCATGACCGGAAAGACGGAAGAGCCAGACGCTAAGACGCAGTGCTGATTGAAAAATTCAATCTCGCATTGTGTCTTTTGTTTTTCAATGGGTTCACTCGCAAAGATTGCCGCATTCTGCAGATAGGGCGTTTTTGAGATCTATAACAAAAATTTTTGTCGCAGATCAGCTTTTATTCGATCATGCTAACACAGTTCCCTCCGGGAATGCTCCGCGGAATACGCGGCGTACAAGCGGTCCTGCAACGAGGAGCTGGAACGGAAGAGCCATGATAAAGTTCTTCGGGATGTTTGTCAGCCAGATGATCAGGAGCAGATTGAAGTTTCCGCTCTTTACACATCCCTCAAGAGCTCCGTACATGGACATGATGATCACCATCGGAACGACCATGGAGCAGGAAACTGCGATCACTTTGTGTAATACCGGGCTTTCCGGCTTAACGAGAAAACGGAATGCGAATCCCTTTGCCGGGCCGGATACGACGAACCAGTCCATGCACATCGCAAACACGTAGGCGATCGGGAAACCGATCCATGCTTCGCGGATCGTGGTCAGGTTCAGAGCTCCCATGTGAAGGGTTACATTGTAGATGCTCATCCAGAGCACCATGGTAAAGCACATTAATACGGTGTAGATCAGACTTTCTCTTTTATTTCTTGGCATACTTTTTCTCCTTTTTGTGAAATTGTGTTTTTGGTTATTGTACGTGCCAGCGTACATATTCTTTTTCATGATCGGAAAAGCACATGGAATGGCTTTTCTGCCGGATGCGCTTCTCACTGCAAGGGGCAGAAAAAAGCAGCGAAGTCAACAAAACTCGTTGCGACTCCACTGCTTTTTGTGTGCATCTCACTGCGTTTCCAATCTCTATGTGAACGCAGTATACAATATTTTTCCGGACTTCGTAAGTCTTTTTTTCCATTTTTTTCATTTTCGGAAACATGCACAAATTGTATACAATATTCTTATATGCTCTTATTCACATTCCCATATGGAGTTTCATGAACAGATTTCCTCACAGAATTTTCACATTTTTTTCGTTGACATTTAATGATGGATGTTTTATGATACTTAGCAAGCTAACAAATTAGTTTGCTAAGTATTTGCTAAGAATAAAATCAATGGAATACGGTCGGAGACGACAGGAACTCTGATTTTGGTTTCACATTTTCTTACGGTCAGAGCGGAGAATGGAAAGAAGCGCTGAAATATGATGCAGACAAAGATGATAGCGATCGCGCTCGGTGCGAGAATGAGCTGCGGCACATTCTTTTTTAAGGGGGATTTTGATTTATGAAAGAAACTGTTGGCAGAAGTATCGGAATGCTGTCCAATTTGATCCGGAGGCATTTTAGTACCTTTTCTTTTCACGACACTCTGAGCCCCGCGCAGGGAAAAACGCTTCATTTTATTCTGGCGAGAAGCATGGACACGGATGTGTTCCAGAAAGATGTTGAGGAAGAATACAGCCTGCGGCCGCCGACGGCCACAAAAATCCTAAAGGATATGGAAAAGAATGGTCTGATCCGCCGGGAAACGGTTCCCTACGATGCGAGATTAAAGCGGATCGTTGTGACGGAAAAGGGACTCCAGTACCAGGGAATGATCCGGGAGAGTCTGGAGGAGACGGAACGAAGGCTGACCGAGGGGATCACGGAGGATGATCTCGCGACATTTTTCCGCGTCATCAGCCGGATGATCCGAAACATGTCCTGATACAGATTAGTCAGATAAGACTCCGCTCTCTTTCCGGCAGCGGGAGGCAGAAGACTTATCTGAAAGGAGAAAGTCCGTTATGAGGACAAAAGGGGGAAGATACAGCCGGTTCTGCAAGGATACGGACCTGCTGTACCGAACCTTTTGAACTTTTATCATAACAAATCATAATATGGAAACGAGGTAAGATTCATGGTTAAAACACTTTTAAAAAGCGTGCGCCAGTATAAACGGGCATCCATCGAGACGCCCGTGTTCGTTGCCATGGAGGTCGTGCTGGAATGTACGATCCCGCTCATCATGTCAAAGCTCATCGATGACATGACGGGAACTTCCATGACGCCGATCTTAAAGTACGGCGTGCTTCTTCTGGTCCTTGCGACCATGTCCCTGTGTTTTGGAGTCCTCTCCGCAAGATCCGCGGCAACAGCCGGATGCGGACTTGCAAAGAACCTCCGGAGAGATCTCTATTTTAAAACCCAGGATTTCGCGTTTGCGGATATCGACAAGTTTTCATCGTCCTCTCTGGTCACGAGAATGACGACCGACGTCACAAACGTCCAGAACGCGTATCAGATGCTCATCCGGATGGCAGTCCGTGCCCCGCTCATGATGATCTTCTCCGTGATCATGAGCATGAGTATCAATGTCCGGATGTCCTTCATCTTCCTGGCACTGATCCCGGTCCTCGCGATCGCGCTGTTCGGCATCTTTTTCTATGTACATCCGATCTTCAAGCGGATCTTTAAGAAGTATGATGCCTTAAACAATTCCGTCCAGGAAAACGTCGGCGGCATCCGTGTTGTAAAATCCTTCGTCCGTGAAGACTACGAGAAGGAAAAGTTCGGAAAAGCCGCAGAGGAAGTCCGGAAAGACTTCACGATGGCAGAGAAGATCCTCGCATTGAACAACCCGCTCATGATGTTCTGCATCTATCTTGCGATGCTTTTAGTAAGCTTCTTTGGAGCGAAGCTCATCATCGGATCCGGCGGAACATCGCTCTCGACCGGTGAACTTTCCTCCCTGATCAGCTATGGCGTCCAGATCCTGTCTTCAATGATGATGCTGTCCATGGTATTTGTTATGTGCAGCATGGCGCAGGAATCCGGCGACCGTATCGCGGAGGTCCTGACGCATGAGAGTGTCCTGAGATCTCCGGAAAACGGAGCGAAGGAAGTGAGGGACGGCAGCATCGAGTTTGATCATGTTTCCTTCCGCTATTCCGGAAAGAACAAGAAATATGCGCTCACGGACATCGATCTTGAGATCCCGTCCGGCGCTACGATCGGGATCATCGGAGGAACCGGTTCCTCCAAGACTTCCCTGATCCAGCTGATCCCGCGTCTCTATGACATCTCGGAAGGTTCGGTCAAAGTCGGCGGACGCGATGTGAGAGAATATGATCTCCAGGCGCTCCGTGACGCGGTGGCCGTCGTTCTCCAGAAGAACGTCCTGTTCTCGGGAACGATCAAAGATAACCTCCGCTGGGGCAACAAGAACGCCACAGACGAGGAGCTGATCCATGCATGCAAGCTTGCACAGGCGGATGAGTTCGTCACCCAGTTCCCGGCCGGCTATGACACTTACATCGAGCAGGGAGGAACGAACGTCTCCGGCGGCCAGAAGCAGCGTCTCTGTATTGCGAGAGCTCTTTTAAAGAAGCCGAAGATCCTGATCCTCGATGACTCCACCTCTGCGGTCGACACAAAGACCGATGCCCTGATCCGTCAGGCATTTAAGAATGAGCTTCCGGATACCACAAAGATCATCATCGCCCAGCGTGTCTCCTCCGTGCAGGATGCGGACCGCATTCTCGTCATGGACGGCGGACGGATCGTGGAGTCCGGTACGCATGAAGAACTTCTCGCTTTAAACGGAATTTACCGGGAAGTCAATGATTCCCAGACAAAGAGCAAGGAGGCAGAGTGATATGGAAAAACAGAACAATAAGAAAAAAGGCACTTTCGGCCGCCTGCTCCGCTATATCTTCCAGAATTACAGGATCCACCTGATCGTGGTCATCTGCTGCATCATCGTCAGCGCGGCGGCTTCCGTTGTCCAGACGGTATTTTTACAGCGGCTGATCGATACCTGCATCCTTCCGGGCCTGAAATCGGGCATGGAAAGTGTGAAACAGCCGTTCATGCAGACGATCCTCTCCATGCTCACGATCTACGCGTTCGGTGTTGCAGCGGCGTTCACCTACACGCACCTCATGGCGATCGTGACACAGGGAACGTTAAAGCATCTGCGTGTGGACATGTTCGATAAGATGCAGTCCCTGCCGATCAAATATTTTGATACACATGCACACGGCGATATCATGAGTACCTACACGAACGATACGGACGCGATCCGCCAGATGATCGGTCAGTCGCTCCCGATGGTATTCCAGGCATCTTTGACGATCACAGTCATGCTCCTCATGATGATCTACTACAGCGTGTGGATGACGATCCTGGTCTGCCTGTTCTCGGTGCTCATGCTGACGGTCACGAAGAAATTCGGCGGCGCGAGCTCCCGCTATATGATGGAGCAGCAGAAGTCGCTCGCGAAAGAGGAAGGTTTCATCGAGGAGATGATCCAGGGACAGAAGGTCGTAAAGGTGTTCTGTCATGAAGAAGAGTGCAAGAAGGATTTCGACAAGTTAAATGAGAAACTGTTCTCCGACGGAGAACTTGCAAACCGCTATGGTAACTCCCTGATGCCGATCTTAAACAATGTCGGCAACCTGATGTATGTGGTACTGGCGATCGTTGGCGGACTTCTCGTCTACTGCGGAGCGCCAAACTTAAGCCTCGGCGGAAACGGTGTCCTTACGATCGGTATCATCGTCTCGTTCCTCGGAATGGCAAGACAGCTTTCCCAGACGATCGGGCAGGCATCCATGCAGGTTTCCATGGTCGCAATGGGACTCGCAGGAGCTTCCAGAGTGTTCTCTCTGATCGATGAGGAGCCGGAGAAGGATGAAGGTTATGTAACGCTTGTCCGCGCGGAGTGGACTGCGGACGGAACCTTGAAGGAGACAAACGACAAGAACGGCATCTGGGCATGGAAACATCCGCACAAGGCGGACGGAACCGTCACCTACACCCCGTTAAAGGGCGATATCCGGTTGGAGGATGTTGATTTCGGCTACACACCGGAGAAGCTTGTTCTCCATGATATCACTCTTTATGCGAAACCTGGCCAGAAGATCGCGTTTGTAGGTGCGACCGGCGCCGGAAAGACGACGATCACGAACCTGATCAACCGTTTCTACGACATTCCGGACGGAAAGATCCGTTACGACGGCATCAACATCACGAAGATCAGAAAGCCGGATCTTAGAAGATCTCTCGGCGTCGTTTTACAGGATGTCAACCTGTTTACCGGCACGGTCATGGACAACATCCGCTATGGTCATCTGGACGCCACGGACGAGGAGTGTATGGCGGCAGCGAGACTGGCGAATGCCGATGACTTTATCCAGAGACTACCGGAGGGCTACAATACGATGCTCACCGGAAATGGTGCGAGCCTTTCCCAGGGTCAGAGACAGCTCATCTCGATCGCGAGAGCAGCCGTTGCGGATCCGCCGGTCATGATCCTCGATGAGGCGACAAGCTCGATCGATACGAGAACGGAGGCACTCGTCCAGGAAGGTATGGACAACCTGATGATGGGACGTACCGTCTTTGTTATCGCGCACCGTCTTTCCACGGTCCGCAACAGTAAGGCGATCATGGTTCTCGACCACGGTCACATCATCGAGCGCGGCGACCATGAGACGCTGATCGCGCAGAAGGGCGTGTACTATCAGCTTTATACCGGGGCGTTTGAGCTGGAGTAATGGCTGCGGTCTGGTCATACAGTAATTTGTGAATATAACAAGTGAAAACACGCTTCGCGAGTTTCCCCTTGTTATTGCGACAGTCGACAAGGTCTCGCGCAAGCGTGGACTTTGGCTCGTTGTTCGCGTAAATACAAATCCCCCTCTAACTTCTGCAGTGTGCCCGGAAATCCGGGTGTGCGGGCAGGAGTGGGAGGGGGATTTTTTATACCGTCTGTTCTTTTTCTGTCAGAAATGATACAAATCGGAAATGACGGTCGAGGACGTTTCCAATCAGACCGATCACTTTTCCCATGGTAAAGGCGGCAAGGATCGTTCCGATCCCGAGGCCTTTGATGTGGCCGAGGAAGAGGAAGGTCAGTCCGGCAGTCACGGCGAGGCAGGTCACGTCAAAGGTGATCTTGACTCTGGAGTAGGGCACTTTGAGAATCTCAGCTGTTTCACGCGGAAACAGGTCGGTCGGGATGATCGGGAGTCCGCAGCGGTTGGAGAGTGCAATTCCGATGCAGAGGACGACATAGCTCACGATAAAGTAACAGATCTGATATCCGAGTCCCATTGGAAGACCGGCAAGGGCAGTTTTGTAGACATCCAGCATCTTGCTGAAGGCAAAGCCGACCACGAAGCTGAAGAGGTAGGTCGGAACGAATTTTTTTCGAAGGATCATCAGGACAGCCACAAGTGTGCCCTGGAAGATGTAGGTCCAGGTGCCGAGTGTCATTCGTGGGAATGATTCAGAGAAAGCGTATGGTACGCTGGAGATTGCCGAGATTCCGGCGCCGGAGTCGAGCATCAGGACTACGCCGAAGCTGTTGATGAGGACAACGATCAAGAGGGCAAGTTCACCTCGCCAGATCGGGCGGGTGTCATTTTGGTTTTTTGTGTTCATTTGTGTATGTCTCCTGCTAGTCGATGTTTCTGTGAAGTGCAGAACGGTTATTATTGTAGCGCGGGGGTGGGGAATGTGCAAGAGGGAGTTTTTTGCTGTCCTTTGCCCGAAAAAAGTTGCTGGAGACAGGCTAACATCCGAAAAAATGTAGGAAAGAGTGAGCTAACGTCCGAAAAAATGTGGTACAGCACGACTTTAACGTCCGTAAAAATGTAGAATAGAACGAATTTACGTCCGAAAAAATGTAATATAACGCATATTTACATCCGTAAAAGTGTTGATCTCTATGGATTCTTTTTAGTCCATGTAGGTGTACGGCTTTACCGGCGGCTGGTCTTTCTTATGTTCGCCGATAATTTTTTCCATCCAGATCATGTCGTACCAGCGGTTGAATTTGTAGCCGCAGTTTTCGAAGGTTCCGCAGAGGTGGAAGCCGAGGTGTTCGTGGAACTGGGCGCTGTTTTTGTTGAGATATTCGTCCTCTACTTTGGGGTAGCCGATGCAGGCATAAAGATTCAGAATACCCATGGTTTTCAGGCGGTCGGCGAGGGCTTCGTAGAGTTTTCGGCCGAGACCACATTTTTTGGCGTTATGGTCCAGGTAGATCGTGAGTTCGCAGGCCCAGTCGTAGGCGGCTCGGCCAACGAAGGGACCTGCATAGGAGTAGCCTTCGATTTTTCCGTTTCGCTCGATCACGAGATATGGATATTTTTTCATGGTGTTGCGCATCCGGTTTTCGAATTCTTCGAGAGAGGGGACTTCGTATTCGAATGTGATCACGGTGTTTTCTACATAATAGGTATAGATTTCCAGGATGCGCGGTGCATCTTCAAGTTTTGCATTTCGGATATTGATGGAATCCATGGGGGACCTCCTTTTGGTGTAAGATTAATTTTGAGGATCTGTAACAGGAATTCCCAGCATAGAAGATTAAGAGGAATGAAATTGGTGTTCTTTGGGGAACTCCGTCAATGTCAGAATTCGTGAAAAATGCTTTGACAGGAGTTATTATAGCACTGCAGAACAGAGAAGAAAACAGGTGTTTTGTCGCGGAACGATATCCTGCAATCATCGTCGGAAAACGTTTTTACCCCGTAAGTCTTGTAAATGACCAATTGCGGCGTCTGGATGATCCGCCTGCCAAATAGAAAGAATTTCAAGCATATTTTGCAACTGCGCCGGACATGCCAATTGACAACTCCCAAATGCCAGAGTTACAATAACTGTAATGCATAAAACGGCGGTTATCCATAACATATAGGACAGCCGCAGGTAAGGGGAACAAAATGGATTTTACAAGTTTATTTAATATGCAGGGCATGATGTTCTGCGTTCTGGCGCTCGGATGGTATCTGAGGAAAAAAGGGATGATCGATAAGAGTGGAAAGGCGCTTTTGAGCAATCTTGTCATGAACGTGACACTTCCTGCGAGTATCATCAAATCGTTCCAGATGGAATTCAGCATGGACATTTTAAAACTGACCCTGGAAGTGATCGTGATCTCATTTCTGATCCAGATCATCTCGAACGGGCTCAGCCGCGTCCTCTATCCGGGATGGAATGAAGAGAGCCGGAAGGTTCTTCAGTACGCGACGATCGTCTCGAATGCCGGGATCCTCGGAAATGCGATTGCGGAAGGAATCTTCGGAGACCTTGGGATCATGTACGCCGCAGTCTATACGATCCCGACGAGGATCTTCATGTGGTCGGTAGGACTCACTTACTTTACGGAGGCGCCGACGAAAAAAGAACTTGTGAAAAAGGTGCTGACCCATCCGTGCATCATCGCGATCTTTACCGGAATGGTGCTTCTCATCTCGCAGTTTCAGCTTCCGGGATTTGTAAACCAGACAGTCCGGACGATCGCCGGAGCTAATACGTTCTGCGCGATGCTGCTCATCGGATGCACACTGGCGGAGGTGCCGTTTAAAGAGGTGTTCTCAAAAGAAGTTTACTATTATACATTCATTCGCCTGTTCCTGATCCCGGTCATCGTCCTTGCAGGATGCCGGTTGTTCCGGATCGACTCGCTGATCACAGCGGTCTGCGTGATCCTCTCCGCGATGCCGGCGGCGAGCACGAGTGTAGTCCTTGCGGTCAAATATGGAAAAGACGACCGCTTGGCAACGAAGATCGTTGTCTTTTCCACGGTCGTCTCATTGATCACACTTCCGATCTGGTGTTATTTCCTGCAGTAGGAGATCCTGTGGGATTTTCAAGGTAATACCAGAGGTTCATTCGGATAAATTCGTACATACTGAGCCGGAAATCCCGTTCTTTATGCGGGATTCCGGCTATTTTTAATGCTTCCTTCATGACCGGATTCGAGTGAGTGCTCCCACAGAGACCGGACGCATGGTACAGGACGGCGAGAAAAATTTCGCTGGCGTCATGGTCAGAGAGACTGAAGTGGTCTGCCATAAGTTTGACGAAAGCATCTTTGCCGGTAAAATAACTTTTTTTAAAGCAGGCAAGCCGGCAGGCAGAGACATGGACCTCGATGATTGTGCAGAGGATATCGCTGTAGCGGAAATAGTCGCGGTGGTCGTTTAAGACATCGGCCCAGCGGCCAGCCCACTCGTCCGGAGTCCATGTTTTCCCTTCCGGGAAAGCGGCGAAAAGATCATCAAAATAGGAGTGCATCTTATCGGAACAGATTTCCAGATAGATCTCTTCCTTTGTCGTCACATATTTGTAGAGGTTGGCGCGTGTCCATGACAGCTTTCCTGCGATCGTGGACAGGGTGATCTCCTGGTAGGGGACGGAATTAAAAAGAGAGTCGGCAGCAGCCTTGATCTCCGCCATCCGGGCCTGTTTCTGTTCTTCACTTCTTGCGCGCACAAAGTCTGTCATGGGGTTCACCTCCTGTCAATTCCAGGCTTTATTCAATAAATACACCATCATTATAATTGATTTCCAGGCACTTGACAAGGCATGTGGGGTATGCTAACATCAAAATTAGTTACAATATGTCACTTACGAAACAGGTGAAAACCGTGAGACTGGGACGCAAAATCCTGTTACAGTGCGCGGGCATGGAGTGCCCGTGTACTGTAACGGAAGATGCTTTCAGATCCCGGCCGGTGAATCGCGTGGGAAAAGGAGAAGCGGATGGATAAGATCAAGAAAAATTTTGGATTTGGCTGTATGCGTTTCCCGATGATCGGGGAAGAGGTGGACGAGAAACAGGTCTGTCAGATGGTTGATTATTTCCTGGAACAGGGATTTAATTATTTTGATACAGCACACGGTTATATCAGCGGAAAAAGTGAGCTTGCGATCAAAAACTGCCTGACAAGCCGCCATCCGAGAGAGAGCTATATCCTCACGGATAAGCTGACGGGAAATTTCTTCGAAAAAGAAGAGGATATCCGCCCGCTTTTTGAGTCCCAGCTGGAACGCTGTGGAGTGGAGTATTTTGACTTTTACCTGATGCATGCCCAGAATGTTGAAAAGTTCGAAAAGTTCAAGAAATGTCATGCGTATGAGACGGCACTGAAATTCAAGGAAGAAGGAAAGATCCGCCATTTTGGAATCTCGTTCCATGACCGTGCGGAGGTCCTTGACCAGATCCTCACCGAGTATCCGCAGGTCGAGGTGGTACAGCTCCAGTTCAACTATATCGACTATGATGACCCGGCGGTTCAGTCCGGAAAATGCTATGAAGTCTGCAGAAAGCACGGAAAACCGGTGATCGTCATGGAACCGGTCCGCGGCGGCAGTCTCGCAAATCTTTCGGACGATGCAAAAGCAGTGTTTGACGAGCTCCATGGCGGAAGTCCGGCGACATATGCGATCCGCTATGCGGCGGGATTCCCGGGGATCATGATGGTTCTCTCCGGAATGAGCACGATCGACCAGATGAAGGAAAATCTGGACTTTATGAAAGACTTCAGGCCGCTTGACGAGAAAGAGGCACAGGCGGTAGAGAAGGTATGTGAGATCATCCAGGGCAAAAAGCTGATTTCGTGTACAGGATGCCGCTACTGTGTGGACGGCTGTCCGAAAAAGATCTTGATTCCGGATCTTTTCGCCTGCATGAATGCGAAGAAGATGTATAAGAACTGGAATTCTGACTATTATTATGAAATCCACACAAAGGAACATGGAAAGGCATCCGACTGCATCAAATGCGGAAAATGTGAGCAGATTTGTCCGCAGCAGCTGAAGATCCGCGATCTGCTGTGTGATGTTGCGGCGGAATTTGAGAAGAAAGAGGCGTAAGTGAGAATTTTTGTGCATTGCCAGGTGAAATGATCTGTAGTAAGGTAATACAGAGATAGACAAAAGCCGAGAATATCAGCCCAGTATTGCGATAGGGCCGGATGATGGATGCAATGTCTGTTGTCCGGCCTTTTACGATGAAGTATGAGGAGAATAGGATAATATGGGATTTCATGAGCTGGAAGAAAATCTGATCGATATGGTGAAGGAGCAGCAGGCGAAGCTCGGGTTTCGCCCGGAGGTGATCCGGCTGTACTATCCGGTCTCGACGCTGAATCACTTTTTCGGGACAGATGATACCCCGGAACGGATGGAAGAGCGGCTTCAGGAGCTTGGAGTCCACACGAAGGATACGCTTGGAGCTGTTCAGGTGACCGCAAAAGGGGACCGGTTCTGTATTAAGATCCCGGAAGAGGGTAGTGTGTTCGTCCATGAACAGATGAAAGGACGGGAGTTTATCCAGGACCTTGTAGAACTTGTCGGGAGACATGGATGCAGCCTTGATGAGATCCGGGAGCTTTTCCTCAAATGGTCGGAACATGCCGTGTTTGAAGAAATTGAGGACGGCGATTTCGACTGGGCGTTCCACTTTGCGGATGGCATCCCGGATCGGTATTATTACTGTTTTAAGGATGAGGGATGCCATCTGATCTACCACCGGTTCCTGCCGGAGGATTATGAGGAGCTGCTGTAAATAGAAAACCGGTAATTTCATTGCCGATGGAGTTTACAATTCCAGCGTCGCTGCGATTTTTTTCAATGTCTCTGCAGACGCCCGGAGCTTTTCGGCTTCCTCCGCATTTAACGCGATTGGAACATGCGTCTCGATGCCGGTTAATCCCACGATGGCCGGCATGCTGAGGGAGATGCCGTCGATCCCGTACTCCCCGTGCATCATGGAGGAAACCGGGAGAATGGACCGCTCGTTGCGGATGATGCATTCGCAGATCCGTTTGACGCTCATGGCGATCCCGTAATAGGTTGCCTGTTTTTTGGAGATGATGTCATAAGCGCTGTTTTTTACGTCCTCTGCGATCCGGTCCATAGCGTGGTCATGGTCGAAATGGCCGCGCATCTCGCAGAAGGTGTTTAACGGGATCCCGGAGACGTTGGTGCTGCTCCATGCGGCGATCTCGCTGTCTCCGTGCTCTCCGATGATGAAGGAATGGACGCTGCGGCTGTCGACACCGAGATGTTCCCCGAGCGCATATTTTAACCGCGCCGTGTCGAGCACGGTTCCGGAACCAATGACGCGGTTTTCCGGGAAGCCGGAGAGCTTTAACGCCGCGTAGGTCAGGATGTCGACCGGATTGGACACGATGAGGAGGATTCCCTCAAAGCCGCGCTTTGCGATCTCGGGGATGATCGTTTTGTAGATTGCGACATTTTTGTGGACCAGGTCCAGGCGCGTCTCATTCGGTTTCTGGTTCGCTCCGGCGGTGACGATGATGATCGCGGAATCGGCGATGTCATCGTAAGTTCCGGCATAGATCTTCATCTGACCGGCAAACGGGATTCCGTGGGCGATGTCCTTCGCCTCCCCATCGGCTTTGTCGTGGTTGACGTCCAAAAGGACGAGTTCGGAAAAGAGTCGGCTCTGCATCAGGGTGAATGCGGTGGCAGATCCGACGAAGCCGCATCCGATGACGGCTGCTTTTCTTGGGTTGATGGTCTGTTTCATAAAGGATCCCTCCTGTTAGCTCAGAATCGTGCGGAGATGTTCCGCGTGGAAGATGGTTTCAGTTTTTCCTTCCTGCATGTTCAGTATAGTATAACCGGAAATAAAAAACCGTTGTATTTACAACGAAAAAACCAGAAAATTCCAGAAAGACCGGAACTCTCTATGTTGGAGAATGCTACATTAGAAGATAAGTGGTAAATGTTCAGTAGGTCTGTGCATTTACTGCGCTGACCGTAAGAAAACATAGGCGGGTAGGCAAAAATCCCATTGCCGCAGGCAATTTTTCATGGATTTTTGCTCGTGACTGTGAAGGTACTGAACAGTTACGATAAGTGTGAAAAAAGTCATGTTCCCCATCCGAAAAATAGGCGGGAACATGACTTTTTATGTAACAGCGACGTTCTATTCTGATTTTTCTTATTTCTGCTTTTTCTTCGGATTTTCCGGAAACCATCCTTTCTTTACCCGCTCTTCCTGCTCAAATAATTCCTTGATGCTCCAGATGCAGGTGATCCCGAAAACAGCGATCAGCACGCTGATGATCATATTTGAGATCAGGAGAGAGGCGAGCAGGGAAAAAATCCCGATCCCCGCAAACACAGGCCAGACCTGTTTTCCAAAGTAATATTCCGTCTTGATGACGATCACATGAAAACTGCCGATCAGAAGAAACGTTCCGATCGCAGCGATCAGTCCGGTCCAGTTCATAAAAATTCCTTTCTGTGAATCCTTGTTTTATTATGGTCAGCGCAGAACTACTGAACAGTTACTATCTAATGTTCATAGCTTCCCGTTGTGATCGTATACTCGCCTTCGCCCTGGACAAACACGGTGCCGTCGGTTCCGATAATCGAAACGCTCTTTCCGTCCGCACCCGTGATGGAACCTTTGCAGATCAGGGAGGAGACTGTGCTGTTTCCGGTCACGGTCCATGCGGAGAGGGCATCGATCGTTACGTCACAGGTCCCGTTTCCGCCGTCGCCGGCATTTGTCTCGTCCTGAAGGATCGAGCCGGTCAGGATCGTTCCGTTCGTGAGGTTCAGCTTCAGATTGCTGATGCTGTCCCAGAGGATCGCACCGCTCATTTCCTGCTCATCTGCGGTGAAGGTGCAGTCAGCGCCGTTCTTTCCGCTCTCGCCCCAGCCGCGCTTGTTGGCATTGCCGGTACACTTTAAGAAAAAGTCATTGGATGGAGAGTAGGTGATGTCCACATGTTTCAGATAGAAGGAACTCTCAGTGTTTGTCGTGTAGAACAGACCGCCGTTTAAGGAAGTCAGGCTGCCGCCCTCCATCGAAAAGTTACTCTCGCCGACCTCGGAATCGCCGGACATGCTCTGGTAGAGGATCACGGTCCAGTCGCAGTCATTCTGCTCATTTTCCGGGATGTTTCCGGAGAGCGTGCAGTTTTTGAGGGACAGGGAATTTAAACCTTCGATGCAGACCGCCTCGGAATTTTCCGCGGAGAGCGCTGCATCGCTGACGGTAATGTCCGCAGTACAGTAGACAGCCGGGGAACCGGTTCCCTTTGACGTGTAGGTTCCACCGTTTATGGTCATGGTCCCGCCGCCGCGGTCGCTCCGGATCGCTGCGGAAGATTCGCCGTTTGTCTCAACAGTGAGGTTGGAAGCGGTGAGAGTTCCGCCGCCGGCGACATGGATCCCTCCGGAGGTGTCCTGCTTTGTGGTGATCGTGGTGTCGGATACGGAGACATTGCCGTTGCCGTAGCTGAAGACGCCTGCACCGCCTTTCGCGTCGGTGGTGATCGTGCCGCCGGTGAGTGTCAGGGCTCCGTCTGTGGCAAGGGCAGCGGCGCTGGTGCCGTAGAAGCTGGAGTTGTCGCCGCCGGTGCTGTCGGTGGAGGTGCGGTCGATCGTGAAGTTATTTAAAGTGACAGACGCACCGCTGGTCACAAGAACTGCACTTTCATCCTTTCCGGTGGAAGCGTAGGTCTGGTCGCTTTCCTCTTTATCTTCAGAAAAGCTGGAGACAGCATCGTAGGATTCCGGTGCGGAATTCTGTCCGCCCATACCTCCCGGGCCGCCAGGACCGCCTTCTCCGTCTGGAGGAGCCTGTTTTCCGTCCATATTTCCCGGAGTACCATCCGGCGGATTTCCTGGCCTGTCAGAATTTTCTCCCGGAGCTCCATCCGGTTTATCAGCCGGAGCGGAATCGGAAGTTTCTGTTACCTGTGCGGTAGTATCAGCGGCGGGATCAGCGGCTTTCTGTCCGCATCCGCCGACCATAAGGGTCCCTGCAAGAAGCATGCAGAGGAGCGCCTGTTTTTTCATGAGAATCAGATCCTTTCTGGAATGAAGTATATTATATAAAGAAGTATACGAATTAAGTTTGTTAAAACTGTGAAATACACAGACTTTTCACGTGACGGAATTTGCCGAGTGTTCATGAGGTGGCGATGCGTGCCTGCACGAAGCAATCGGTTATCAAGGACAAACGCATCCGACGCGAGAAGATGTCAGGGCTCCGGTCTCGTCAATGTCTCGAGAGCTCCCAGAATGCCACCGCACTCGCCGCTGCGACATTTAAGGAGTCAACGCCATGCGCCATCGGGATCATGACCGTGTAGTCACAGCCATCGATCGTGGCGGAGGCGAGACCATCGCCCTCGGTTCCGAGGATCACTGCGAGCTTTTCTTCTGAGAGAAGTCTGGGATCATCGATGGAGACGGAATCTTCCTTTAATGCCATGGCGGCAGTCTTGTATCCCATGGCTTTGAGGTGTGTAAGTCCGCCTGCGGAGAGATCGGCCTCTTTCGGAAAATAAGTCCACGGGATCTGGAAAACGGTTCCCATGCTGACTCTGGCGGCTCTCCGGTAAAATGGGTCACTGCAGCCGGAGGAGAGCAGGACGGCGTCCATGCCGAGCGCTGCGGCTGAGCGGAAGATGGCGCCGATATTTGTTGGATTTACAACATTTTCGAGCACGGCAATCCGGCGTTTTCCTTTACAGATCTCCTCCACAGAAGGCATCGGCTTCCGTTTCATGGCGCAGAGAAGTCCGCGTGTCAGTGCGAAGCCGGTGAGATTTGTGAGAAGAGAGGCAGCTGCGGTATAAACGGGAAGGTCCGGGTAATCGGAAAAAAGTTCCGGGATCCATGAATCCGTCTGCCGGTCCTCGATCAGGACGGAGACAGGTTCGTATCCGGCATTCAGGGCGCGGCGGATCACATTCGGGCTTTCCGCAATGAAGATCCCGGGGGCCGGTTCGTTGATATGATAAAGCTGGGACTCGGAATAGCGGGAAAAGAGGTCGAGTTCCGGCAGATTAAGGTCGGTGATCGTTATGATTGCTGGCATAAAATCTCCTTTTTGGTTCAGTCTGTTTCTTCTTTTAAGCAGATCAGGTTGCTGACATAGGGGCGTTTCCCGGAAAGCACCTCATCGTAAAAATTCTGCTTCCAGTCGATATAGTCGATGCTGTTCTCCAGCTCCCGGATGGATTCGCGCAGCATTTCCTGCTTTTTGGAAAGCATTTCCTTCCGTTTCATGATCGTGCTCTCGCCCTGAAGACAAAGGGCAAGATATTCATTCATTTCCTGAATGCTCATCCCGCATTTTTTCAGGCAGATCAGGTCTTTGATCCATTTTACATCATGTTCATCGAAAATACGCCGGTTGTTGCTGTCGCGTTTTACGTTGGCAGATACCGAAAGCTATTGACCGGTTGTTACAATCGGAATATATAATCGGTAGTATCAACCGGATTATAGCATGAGAGACCCGAAAAGACAAGGACAGGTTCGGCAGGCCGCTGGTTCCTGTCCGCGCATTGCGCAAACATGTGTTATGATATTCGGGCTGAATCTCCTGCTTGCAGGAATCATGAAAGGACGAAAAATAGCAAAATGAAACAGAACAGAGTGAAACAGATCAGTATAGTCATGGCGGCCGCAGATGTCGTGGATAACGGACTGTCTGTTTCGAGAAACAGCGTTCCGAAGGCGCAGGAAATACATTCACTTGACAAGCAGGTACCTGCATGATACGATTATATTAGTTACAATGTGTCACTTAAACGACGAATGTCCGTGAATGACGGATATTCCCTGGTCCTGCGGGGAGGAAAAAGATGGATTTTTTCAGAAAAAGCACGGCAAAGAAAAATGCGGATCAGAAAGGAAATCTGACGGAAGGACCGATCGCGAAGGGGCTTTTTACGTTTATGATCCCGATCTTTCTCGGTCAGCTTCTGCAGCAGCTCTACAACATGGCGGACGCCTGGGTCGTCGGGAACTTTGCGAGCAATGATGCATTCGCGGCGGTCAGCCTGTCCGGAAATGTGACGATGTCGGTGATCACGCTCTTCGGCGGGATCGCGATCGGCGGCGGAGTCGTGATCTCAAAATACTTTGGAGCACAGGACGAGGAGAACCTGCAGCGGGCAGTCCACACGAACTTCCTTCTGGGGATCGTGTTTTCCATCCTCGCGACGATCATCGGTCAGGTGTTTGTCCCGATCCTGCTTGGCTGGCTTCACACGCCGGACAGCGTAATGACGGAGGCGCGACTGTACTTTGGAATCTATTTTGCCGGCGTCTCCACGGTCATCATGTACAACATCTGCATGAACATCATGCGGGCGGTCGGGGACAGCGTGCATCCACTCTATTACCTGATCTTTTCCTCCGTGGTGAACATGATCCTGGATCTCATTTTTGTCGCCGGATTCAAATGGAGCGCAGCCGGAGCCGCGGTTGCGACCGTGATCGCGCAGGGACTCAGCGTTCTTTTATGCCTGTCACGTATGGTAAAGGACGGCGGGGCGGCGACGATCCATTGGAAGGAACTGCGCTTCCATAAAAAAATGATCCGCCAGGTCATCGTCCAGGGACTTCCGACGGGTCTCCAGAACTCGGTCATCAGCATCGGAAATCTCGTCGTCCAGTCAAATATCAATACATTCGGCGCATTCGCGATCTCCGGACAGGGTGCCTTTGCGAAGCTTGAGGGGATCGCGTTTCTCCCGATCATGAGCATGTCCATGGCGCTCACGACCTTTGTGAGCCAGAATCTTGGAGCCGGGAGAGCAGACCGGGCCAAAAAAGGCTCCGCCATCGGCCTTGCGTTCGGCATGGTGATGGCAGAGCTTGTGGGAATCTGTCTTTTTATCTGGATCCCGATCCTTCTTAGGATCTTTGTCGATGCACCGGAAGCGATCCGCTTCGGAACGATCCATGGAAGAACGGTTGCACTGTTCTTTTTCCTTCTGGCATTTTCCAACTGCGCGTCCGGCGTCCTCCGCGGAGCCGGAAGATCAGTGGTCCCGATGTTCACGATGCTCATCTGCTGGTGCGGGATCCGCGTTCTCTACGTGACGATCGCACTCCGGATCATTCCGGTATTCCGGACGATCTCATCGGCTTACCCGCTGACATGGAGCTTAAGCTCGATCATTTTTATCGTATTCTTGCTTCGGATGGACTGGGAAAAGCAGATTTAAATCTCTTTTCCGCGTTCATTGATCACGAGTGCCATAAATTCTAACGGCTCATCAAACGGATTTTTGATGGCATGGCTCTGACCAACCTCGATCACACAGACATCGCCCGGGTGGATCTCGGTCTCTGTGTGGTCGTTGTCCTCAAAGATCCCCTTTCCTTTGATCACATAGTACGGCTCGGTATTTTCTACATGCTGGTGGAAACCGATGCTGCCGTGCGGCGGGATGATCACGTGTGCGTACATGGATGCATGTCCCATGAGCTCGTCCTTGCTTAAAAGATGACGGATCTCGACGGTGCCTTCACCGCCTCTTAAATTCGGTACAAATGCGACTTCTGTTTTTCTGACCATAGTGGAAACCTCCCTGAAATATTTCAATGAAAATCTGCCGGGCAGCCATCTTTGCGGGATTGGTCTGCCCAAAATATTGACAAATTTATTATACTGCATATTTAGAAAAAGAAAAATCTGATTTTATATTTTTCGTAACCCGGCAATATGTTTATATATGCCTGAATAGTATGGCCACTGTAGGTGTTCTTGCATTTTCCATTTGGGGTCAAAACATGAGAAAATATATTTTTTACATTTAAGATCAAAATGCTGGGATACAAGAGAAAAATACCAGGAATGCCCCCTGAGTGAACGAGATTCAGGGGGCATTTTGCCGGTGATTTGAGACAGATGATCGGCTTACCCAAGTGTATGGAAGAAATCCACCGTCTTATTCACTTTCTTCATCAGATGATCAAACTTCTCCGGTGTCAGGGACTGGGCGCCATCACAGAGGGCTTTTTCAGGATTGTTGTGGACCTCGATCATGAGACCGTCAGCTCCGGCTGCGATCGCTGCCATAGCGAGCGGCTCGACCATGAAACGGATCCCGGCTGCATGGCTCGGGTCGATGACGACCGGAAGGTGAGTTTTCTTCTTTAACATCGGAACAGCGGAGATATCGAGCGTATTTCTGTAGGAAGTCTCAAAAGTACGGATCCCGCGCTCACAGAGGATGACCTTTTCATTTCCACCTGCCATGATGTACTCGGCACTCATCAAGAGCTCGTCCAGAGTATTGGCAAGTCCACGCTTTAAGAGGATTGGCTTGTCGATCTTTCCGAGAACCTTTAAGAGCTCGAAGTTCTGCATATTTCTCGCACCGACCTGGATGACATCCACGTCATCGAAGAGTGGGAGATGCTCAGCGCTCATGATCTCTGTGACGACCGGGAGACCTGTGGCTTTTTTTGCCTCGAGGAGAAGATCAAGACCATGTTCATGAAGCCCCTGGAATGCGTACGGGGAAGTTCTCGGCTTGAAAGCACCGCCGCGGAGAAGAGTAGCGCCGGAGCGTTTCACATCCTCAGCGACCTCTGTGATCTGTTCCTTCGTCTCGATCGAACACGGTCCGGCGATCACCTGGAAATTGCCGCCGCCGATCTTTCTGCCGCAGATATCGATCACGGTGTCATCCGGGTGCATGGAGCGGTTTGCCTTTTTGTACGGCTCGCGGATCCGGCGGACATCCTCAACGACATCGTTGGCGCGCAGCCAGTCCTCATGGATCGTACTCGTATCACCGATCAGTCCGATCAGGGAAGCTTCGGTTCCCTCGGAGAGATGAAGCTTGAAGCCCTGGTTGACAAGTTCGGTCTTTAAAGATTCTACTTTCTGTTTATTGGCGTCTTTCTTTAAGATAATGATCATGATTGTTTTCTCCTTTTTCTGTTAAAATAAAAAATCCGGTGTCTGCTGCAATCGCAAACACCGGCTCCACGTTTTCGTTACGTTTCCTCAGGCCCTTTGACCTTCGATCGGAGAGGTTTGTTTTTTGCAGCAGAAACAGTCCGCGCCGTAATAATAGCCCGGAAAATAATAAAAAGAATAGGATGCAAAAAGATTCATCATCTGGTTCTTCATATCTGCTGTTCTCCTCTCTGAAGATTGACCGCCGGATCGATTCTTTCCGGCTGCTGAAGTTATCATAGCGCTGTCAGATGCATTTGTCAATAGAAAAATTCAATAAGTTGAAGTTTTACGCTTTTATGTAATAAAATATACAAAAGAATGAAATAATAAAGGCTAAAAAATAAAGAAGAGCAGAAGAATGATCAGAACAAAAAAGATCCAAACAGCAGTGGGGATAGAAGACTAGTTGTAAATTTGTAAGTACGATACAAGGACGTAAAAGGTCAGGATTACAGAAGACGGGAATATCACGAAAAATCCCCGGCGCAGCCATGTGCTCATGACTATGCCGGGGATTTCCAGCCGATCAAAATCTCTATATCCTATTCCAATGACACCGTATTCGCAATGATCTCCACGCACCGCTCGATCCCGAGAGTACCGCTGTTTAAGCAGAGATCATAATTCTTCGGCTTGCCCCACTCATTGCCGCTGTAGTACTGATAGTAGTCGCGGCGCTTCGCGTCGATGGCACGGATCCGGCTTTCCAGCTTCTTCACATCCTCATCCGGTTCCTTTTCAAGCGCCAGAATGCGCTCCACACGCTTTTTGAGACCGGAGGAGATAAATACCCGGAAAGCATCCTCAACGATCACGTCAGAACATCTTCCGATGATGACACAAGGTCCCTGGTTCGCAAGCTGGCGGATGATCTTCGACTGGATCACAAAAAGCTGATCGGAAACCGGGATCTCATAGGCAGGAGAGAAAGGATCGACCGTTGCGAGATCATCATAGTTGATCCGCTTCTGTCTGGCGATCACCTCATCGTTTGCGTGAAAAAGATCCTCAGAGATATTGCTGTCCTCGGCCGCCATAGCGATCAGTTCCTTATCGTAAACAGGAATCCCAAGTTTCTTTGCGAGGCAGACGCCGATCTTGCGTCCGCCGCTGCCGAATTCACGGCTGATAGTGATGACTTTGCTCATAATATCTTCCTCCCCTGTACAAGTTGCTATTATCCTTAATTCTGCACAGTTTCAGTGCTGTCTGTAAAGAGTATACCATAAAATCGCCAAAAAGTTACACAAAATTTTCCAATTCATAGAACTGTAAGAAAATATAAAACAACAACATCCCCCAGCGAGATTGCTAAGCGTTGATCCTCCGGGAAGGAGTGCCTTGATCCGGGGATCTGGCTTCCTCTTAGCCCGC
>ERZ772805.126-NODE-126-length-90471-cov-7.382919_pt1 | contig 90471 bp, 68 predicted proteins | sample MGYA00511344_ERZ772805 | MGnify/ENA primary metagenome ERZ772805 (study PRJEB29015, sample SAMEA2737730) | human gut metagenome | biome: human gut; feature: human-associated habitat; material: faeces | place: China | collected 2012 ...
TCCCGCAAATTGATAATAGCCATATTGACCTCCGTTTCGGTTGTTGGTTGACGAGTGACCGAAACGAAGGCGGCGGGGAGCGGCACCGGGGAATGACTTCGGGCCAACATGACCCGAAGCAGCCCCATAAGAACACAAAAGCGCCCGGGCGGCATGAAGCCACACGGACGCATGAAGTTACATATTCATTTGTGTACTGTCTAATTTCACATTCATAACCAGACTGTCCCGGAGGGGGAGCTGCGCTTTTTTTAGCTGGTGTAGATCATGGGTACTGTGAAAAAAGGCAAAAATGGACACAGCGATACCTCCAAGATACCGCCGTGTCCTTAAAAAAGGGCGACTTTAATACGCCCTCCGTATTCTCATTTTTCAAAAGAAAACGGCGGTCTGAAATTTGTTATTTCAAAACCGCCGTAAGGCTACTTGTATTTTGTTTGGGCGCACAGATAGCCAGCCGCCAAAACAACGGTTTTTTTATTATCCCGTTGGGCGGTTGTTTCTATTTAGATTGCTTTGAGTTCTCGGTTAAAATAAGTAACACCCGAAATTATAATAAGCGCAATACCCGATCCAATCATAATCCACTGCAAAGGAAGAATATCCGCCAATGGGCCAAATATAGCCATACCAATCGGCAAAAAGCCGGAGTACATTGTTCCGAGTAATCCAAAGACACGCCCTTGCATAGAGGTGTCTGTTTTCTCTTGCAGCATAGTGGTAATTGCCGTTTGCACCATCGTCAATGCAACTCCGTAAAATACCATCAAGCCAAGGTAGAGAATAAAATTCTGTGAGAGGCCCATTCCGATTGCAAAGGAACCAAACGCCAAAAGTCCGACTGATAGAGTTTTCCCCCGGCTCTTAAATCCTCCCCAGGTGCTCATAACAACTCCGCCTGCCATCATGCCTGCAAACCCGACTACTTCTACTGCGGTAAGATACCAGTAAGTATCACCGAATACCCGCCGAACAAGAAGTCCTGCAAGATAGCCTGCTGGAACACAAAAGAAAGTGAATAGTCCGTAGATGATTAAAAGCTTTCCAATTAGTTTGTCTGCAAAAGCGTATTTGACGCCAATTTTCATGTCAGAAAAGACGCTGGCCTTCTCAATGGAAGCATTTTGTTTCGGAAGTGCCAAGCAGGACAATAGGCCCGTTCCCAAGATCGCCGTTACAATGTCTATCATAAGCGTAGTTCTCAATGTGCTAATTGCAAAAACTGCACCTGCCGCCGCCGGAGCCGCGAAATTGACAATAGACTGCATGGTTGCATTGATGCCGTTGTACCGCATAAGCTGATCCTCCGGGACAAGCTGTGGAATAACAGCGTTGACCGCTGGAGTTTGTATTCCTGCCCCTAAAGATCGAATGACCGACATAACAAGCAGACCGCCAAGCAGAGCGGGCTCTGATGAAATATGCGGAATCGCCAAAACCATTATGAACGTGGCAAAAGCAATCAGCATATCTGCGCCTATAATCAATCTTTTCCTATGGTATCGGTCTGCCCATACGCCGCCTACAAACGAAATGAGAAATTGCGGCAGATAGGAACAGACTGTAAATGCGGCAACCCATGCCCCACTGGATGTTTGCATGGTCGCATACCAGACAAGCGCCATCTGAACAAGCGTAGAGCCAAAGAGTGTGATACATTGACTGGTCAAGAAAAGAAGTATTCTTTTCTGCCAGCCGGTGCGCTGTGTGTCATCCATTTTACATATCCTCCTGTTTTTTAGGAGGGAGCACAAAGCGTTGCGTTGGATAGCCAAACTCTGTCAGCAATTCTTTTTCGGCAAAACCAAGTTGCAATAGCATATCTCGATGCCCTGTATCGGCCTTGTCCTGTTCTCGAAAGGTTGTTGTGCTGATTTCCTGCCCCGGAAGATATGTTTCCAATAAGGCATCCAAGAATAACTTTTGAAGTCCGCGATTTCGATATTGCGGATGTACGCCAAGAAATTCTATACTGCTTGGAGAATAGGTAAATGCCATCGCTCCAATGAGAATATCTCCCTCCCTTAGCACAAGCGCACGCTTTTCGTCAATACTTTCTTCCAGCTTAGCCAAGTAGTCATCTTCATCCATTACAGGATACCCATCAATAACAAGCCGCATTAAGTTCATCCAATCGACAATATCTTTCTTTTCTGCTAACCGAATATCCTGTATTGTAAATTCCATAGCCGTCGTTCTTCGATGTAAAATGAACCGCAACTGCAAAGGATAAAAGCTCCGTTCTTCACGATACTCCGCAGGCGGCGATTTATACATGGCCTTAAAAGCTAATGAAAACGATTGCTGGCTCTCGTATCCGCAGATAAACGCAATTTCGATAATAGGCTTATCCGAAAAAACCAGGAGTTTTGCCGCCTCTGTAAGTTGTCGGCGTTGCACATAATCATGGATTGTCATTCCTACGGTGTCGGTAAATAGTCGGTGCAAATGATATTTTGAATAGTGAACAGCCTCCGCAACCGTTTCTAATTCCAGTTTACCGTCAAGATGATTTTCGATATAGTCAATGACTGCCGCTATACTGATGACTGATTGATTGCCCATTTGTGTTCCCTCCTTTCCATTGAACATAATAACAAAATGGATCAATAATGTTTTAATAATTCTTGCGTGTTTTGAAAGTAGTTCTGAATACAGATGCTATTATAACTCCGCCTCATAAGGACAACAAGAATGGCTCTGCCTTGGGACACTTTGTCTCAAAGTAAGGTGGGACTATTATTAGCTCCGAGTAAAAATTATCGTTCTAATTTTATTGTCTTGAATTTGGTTTGTGCTTTTCCGTACTGAATATTATTATCAATCGTTACTTTGATGAGTCAGGTGTGCCAAAATTTTTATCAAGATACAGAACTAGTGTTTGCTGTACATTGAGAGATATGGTAGAATGTAAACAAGGAAAAGATATGTTTGCATCGCAGAAGAAATCAGCTATAATAGAAATACTGGACAATCAAAAAAATATATGAGGAATTTGGGGTATGGAAGGAAATTTAACAAAGGGACCTATTATGAAGACCCTGGTGAAGCTTGCTGTCCCAATCATGGCATCGGCATTTCTGGGGACGCTTTACAACATTACGGATATGGCATGGATCGGTCTTCTGGGATCAAAGGCAGTAGCGGGAGTCGGCGTCGGGGGAATGTTTACCTGGCTTTCGCAGGGGCTGGCGTCCATGGCGAGAATGGGCGGACAGGTTCAGGTGGCACAATGTATCGGGCGCGGGGACCGGGAAAAAGCCCACGGATTTGCCCAGGCTGCAGTGCAGCTTTCAGCGGCAATGGGAATTGCGTATGCGGTCCTCTGTCTCATATTTGTCAATCAGATGGTGGGATTTTTTAAACTTGAGGATGCGGAAGCCCAGGCGTCAGCTCTGGCCTACACAAAGATCGCCTGTGGACTGATCGTATTTTCATTTTTGACATTGACACTCACTGGACTCTATACGGCACAGGGAGACTCAAAAACGCCGTTTATGGCAAATCTGATCGGACTCGTGACAAACATGATCCTGGATCCGGTCCTGATCCTCGGACCGGGGCCATTTCCGAGACTGGGTGTAGCCGGGGCGGCGATCGCTACGGTGACGGCCCAGGCGATCGTGATGAGTATCATGATCCTTGGGATCATTGCGCGGAAGAAGGAGAATGTGTTAAAAGGAACCCGGCTCTTTGCGAAGATCCCTGCTGAGTTTTTAAGGGGGATCTGCAGGATCGGAATTCCAACCGCGATTCAGGGCATGGCGTACTGCGGAATTTCCATGATCCTGACGCGAATGGTGTCCGGATACGGTGCGGAGGCAGTGGCAACGCAGAGAGTTGGCGGTCAGATCGAATCGATCTCCTGGAATACGGCTGATGGCTTCGCGGCGGCGTTAAACGCGTTTGTGGCCCAGAACTATGGGGCAGGGGAGAGAGAACGCGTCCGGAAAGGATATCAGGTATCCCTGTGGACGGTCGGAATCTGGGGAGTGCTGGTCTCTGCCGTATTTATCTGTTTCCCAAATGCGATCGCGGATATCTTCTTTCATGAGCCGAAGGCGGTTGCGACAGCTGTGGGCTATCTCGTGATCATCGGATTCAGCGAGGCATTTATGTGCGTGGAGCTGACGACGATCGGAGCACTGTCGGGACTCGGAAGAACGAGACTCTGCAGCGTGATCAGTATTGTGCTCACGAGTGCCAGAATACCGCTTGCCATTGTTCTTAGCGGTATCATGGGGCTTGACGGAATCTGGTGGGCACTTACGTCCACGTCGATCGTAAAGGGAATTATATTTACATGTACGTTTTTCTGGATCATGAGAGAAAAAAGCGTGTGAGCAGGCAGTGCGGCAGGATGATCTGAGACATGATATAGAAAGGTTTCCTTTGCAGTGCCTGACCGAATGAGGAGACGGAAGTCCTGGAAAGTTCTGGTATGAGGAAAACAGTATGGAACGGTTGATATTTCATGTGGATGTGAACAGCGCCTTCCTCTCCTGGGAGGCGGCGAAGCGCGTAAAGGAGGGGCTGCCGGATCTTCGGGAGATCCCGTCCTGTATCGGTGGGGATCCGAAGTTAAGGCGCAGCATCGTTGTGGCAAAATCGATCCCGGCGAAAAAATATGGGGTGACGACAGGGGAACCTGTGGCCCTGGCACTGCGGAAATGTCCGGATCTCGTGTGTGTGCCGGGTGATTTTGCGCTGTACCAGAGGTGTTCCCGGGCGTTTAAGGAAATCTGCGCATCCTATGCGCCTGCGATGGAATCGTTTTCGATCGACGAGGTGTTTCTCGATATGACCGGTACCCATCTGATCTATCCGGATCCGGTGGCGGTGGCCCACGAGATCAAGGATAAGATCCGGGATGAGCTGGGCTTTACGGTGAATGTCGGGATCGGAACGAATAAGCTGTTGGCGAAGATGGCATCGGATTTTGAAAAACCGGATAAGGTACATACATTGTTTCCGGCTGAGATCCCGGAAAAGCTGTGGCCACTTCCGGTGCGGGATCTTCTGTTCCTTGGAAAGGCATCGGAGCAGAGACTCTTACAGGAAGGAATTAAGACCATCGGCGATATGGCGCGGAGCGGAGAGGCGGAGATCAAGCGGATCCTGGGAGAAAAGACCGGGCATCAGCTTTATCGGTATGCCAACGGCATCGACGATTCCCCGGTTCGTGCGGAGCGGGAGGAAGCGAAGGGCTACAGCGCGGAGACGACCGTGGAAGAGGATCTTGTGACGTATGAGCAGGCACTGGCGCTTCTGCTTGCCCAGTGTGATGTGGTGGCTGCAAGGATGCGCAGGGATGGGAAAAAGTGCAGCTGTGTGGCGGTGACCTATCGGACACTGGATTTTAAGACAAGGTCACATCAGAGAGCGTTCGAGGATCCCACGGATGTGACGGAGGAGATCTTTGTGCAGGTGAAAAAACTGTTATATGAATGTTGGAAGTGTGAGCCTCTGCGGCTGATCGGAATGGCGTTGACGGATCTTACAACGGATGACTTCAGACAGATCTCCCTGTTTGAGAATCCCGAGGAGCGGGAAAAACAGAAGAAAGCAGATGAGGCGTTCGATGATATCCGCAGGCGTTTTGGGAATGGAATGATCGTCCGGGGCAGTACGATGAGTACGGCCGGGAAGGTTGCGAGAAAGGCGAAAGCGCAGATGGATCAGGATGTGCGGACAAAGAAGGAAAAAGAAAAATAGGAAATTCTTTACTTGCAAATTTTCAAAGATGCGCTATAATAAGTCTTACAAAAAACAGGGGAGCTCGTTGGCGGGCTGAGAGGAAGTGATCGAACTTCGACCCTTTAACCTGATGCGGATAATGCCGCCGTAGGAAGTCATGATATGAATTTTTACAGGGGACATGCCGCGATGGGTGTCTCCTGTTTTTATGTCATCTGATTTAAAGAGTTCGGGATCATTGTGTTTCCGAAACAGGTGGCAGAAAAAAAGTAACAAAAACCATACTTTGGGAAAGGAGGAAACGGGATCCGCCAGCAGGCGGCGGGCCGAGGGGGAGCGCCCTGGGCCATGTATGAGATCAGCGATGGGAAGCCGTGTTCCGGCGTGAGAGGATGCCAGTAAGCATCGACCGCCTTCCATACAGTGATCCGGAGAGGGAAACTGTACATTTTTATGTGGAGTACATGGTACTTCGCCTGTGGAAGCGCTGTTGTCGTACAGACGTTTCCTGAAAACGCGGCCGCGCAGGGAAGCTTTGCGACTGCGGAAAATTTTCAAAGGAGGAATGTGTGACGGTCCGAAGGAAGGAGCGGTCACGCAGAATAAAACATGAAACAGACAAATACGAAAAAATTAGCGGTGGCAGCCGTTTTCTGTGCTGTCGCAGTGGCAGGAAGCTTATTTTCATTTCCGGTATTCGGAAGCAAGTGTTCCCCGGTACAGCATATGGTGAATATTCTCTGTGCAGTCCTCTTAGGACCGGGGTACGGACTGGGTGCGGCATTCGCGGCGGCGCTGATCCGGAATCTTCTGGGACTTGGAAGCCTGATGGCGTTTCCGGGCAGTATGTTCGGCGCGCTGATCTGCGGACTTGTGTATCAGAAGACGCAGAACATTCCGGCGACACTGATCGGTGAGGTATTTGGAACCTCTGTTCTTGGCGGACTCACGGCCTATCCGGTAGCGGTCTTCCTTATGGGAAAGAGTGCGGCAGGTCTGGCATTTTACGCATATGTGATCCCGTTCCTTGTTTCAACTGCCGGAGGTGCAGTGATCAGCGGTGTGCTGATCTACAGCTTAAAGAAAGCCAATATCCTTGCAGGGATGCAGGAAGCAATGGGACAGTAGAGGAGAGAGAAGCATGTTAAAACAGATGTTTGATCAGGTGCGGGAGAAGAGCCCGCTGATCCACAATATTACGAACTATGTGACGGTCAATGACTGCGCAAATATGGTTCTGGCCTGTGGGGCTTCCCCGATCATGGCGGACGACAAGGAGGAGGTCGCGGAGATCCAGACGATCTGCGCAGGCCTCAATATCAATATCGGTACGCTGAACAGCCGCACCATCGAGTCCATGAAGATCGCGGGAGCGCGGGCCAATGAGCTGGGACACCCGGCAGTGTTGGATCCGGTGGGCGTCGGGGCATCGACACTCCGGACATCGACAGCTAACGAACTCTTAAAAACGGTAAAATTCACCGTGATCCGCGGAAATATCTCTGAGATCAAGACGCTTGCGGTGGGAACAGGAACCACAAAGGGCGTGGATGCGGATATCGCAGACCGTGTAACCGAAGAGAACCTTGATGAGGCGGTGGCATTCGTGAAGAAATTTGCGGAGAGGACAGGGGCTGTGATCGCGGTCACAGGCGCTATTGATATCGTGGCGGACGCAAAAAAAGCGTACTGCATCTACAATGGCCATCCGATGATGTCCTCCATCACGGGAACCGGCTGCCAGCTTTCTGCTCTTACAGCAGCATTTGTGACTGCAAATCAGGAGCACCCGCTTGAGGCGGCAGCAGCGGCAGTCTGCGCCATGGGACTCGCGGGGGAGATCGCCCATAAACGGCTGACACCGCAGGACGGGAACGCAACATACCGGAATTATATTATCGACGCGATCTGTCATATGGACGGGGATGAGCTGGAGCACGGGGCGAAGTTTGAAGTAAAATAGGACTTGAAATTATGCCGATGCCCACATATACTGTGTATAGTATTTCAGACAGAAGGAAATGAACAGCATGGTCATTGATGAAGAACTTTACAGACAGTATCTGCGCGGCGATGAAGCAGGACTTGAGGCTTTAATGAGAAAATACGGTAACCCGCTGACCTTGTATATCAATGGCTATTTGCATGATGTCCACGAAGCGGAGGACCTGATGATCGAAGTCTTTTCCTATCTGTTCACAAAAAAGCCACGCATCCGGGACGGCGGTCTTAAGGCTTACCTGTATAAAGCAGCGCGGCACATGGCTCTGCGCCATAAAAGCAGACATCGGCTTTTCTTCAGCCTCGATGACCTGACGGAAGAGCCGGATGGAAAGACGTTGGTGGAAGAGGTCATTCGGACAAAGGAACGGGATCAGATCCGTAAAGGTCAAATCCTCCGCCCCACGCCAAATACAGCGCCGCTCATTTGCGGCGCTTGCTATAACACTCAGCCGGAAGATCTTTTGACCATGGCATAAGACTCTCTAACTCTTTTTCATCGACACTTCCGTCGATACGGATGATCTCAAGCAGTTCGGTTAATAGATGCTTTACGTAGTAGTAAACATTCAGACCATTTGCCCGGGCTGTTTCGGTAATGCTGTAGATCATTGCACTTGCCTGTGCACCACGTACTGTGTTCAGCGTCATCCAGTTCTTACGGCCGATCGTAAAGGTTCTCAGTGCGCGTTCACTGGCAAGATTATCGATCGGCACTTCCCCATCACTCAGGAATACCTTCAGATATTTTTCCTGATTCAGGCAGTAGTTAATCCCTTTTGCAGTTTCGCCCTTGGGAAGGACTGTCTGATCTGACTTTATTTCATGGATCCACGCAAAGAATTCTTCCAACAGGGGCTTGATGGATCTCTGCCTCTCTTTTAACCGTTCTTCCGGACTCAGATCCTTCAGCCCACCTTCCAGATCATAGACAGCACCGATCCTTACCAGTGCTTTATACGCAATAGATGACTGGATTGCTTCCGGGTTGCTTTTTCCGATTGCCTTGATCGCGTTTGCGAAATGGCGTCTTGCATGTGCCATGCAGTTTGCGTTCTTTATCCCTTCCAGATCCCGCTCCAGCTTGTGGTACTGTTCCAGCCCATCCGTCATAAGAATGCCGGAAAAATCCTTATAGTACGCCTTTGGATGGTCACTATGGCGTGTTTTCTGGTATTCATATATGATGACCGGTACCTTGCCAAGTTCCCCGGTGATATGCACCCACATATAGCTTTTGCTGCCTGCGGGTCTTCCATCATGGATCACATCCACGGTCGTCTCGTCACACTGGTTTACATGGGCTTTCAGCTGGCATTGCTTCATCATCTCGTATACGACTGATAAATAGCGCTCTGCCGTCCATACAGTCCAATTGGACATCGTCTGCTTGGACAGATTCAATCCGATCGCTCCAAAATCCCTGGAAATCCGGTCGAGTGGGTTGCTGTTTACATATTTAGAGTTGATGATCGCGGCTTCAAGAGAAGGGGGGCGCAATGCTGCCTTTGAATAAGGTTGCCGGATGATCTCCACGGAGGAATTCATCCTGATGCGCCCCATCCGTTCCGACATACACTTTTATGACATGTTTCTCCGCGATCCACCTATCCGGTTCGAACCGGAGTTGGCCAGAAGATCTCTTCCGGCATGCTTTTCCAGTTCCCCAAACCAAAAGCTTCGTTTAATTCCGGCTCCGGTATATCATGAGAAATCTCTTCCTGCAGGAAATCTTTCAGGCCTTCTTCCCTCTGTCCCTTCTTTTTAGACTTACGAGATCCCTTTTTTGCGAATTCGATCACCTCTTCCATGACCAGTTCAGGGGCTGTTTCATCGTAATTCGCTTCAGCCTCATTAAAAAAGGAGAGCTGTCCCGCAATATCATCCAGTTTTTCTGTCTGACGATCAAAACGCTGCTGGTTTGCAAGTCGGATCTGTTCTATGAGGGTTTCATAGTTTTGTTCCAGCTTATCGAGCCGGTCCTGAATCTGGAAGATGACATCATTTTGGGCTGTATGGTCCATCTTGTTCAGTTCATCCGGAGTGAATTTTTTACACATGATGCCCGCCTTTCTTCCTAAGAAAAGTATAGCAAAAATCTGTGATAAATGCCAATCTGGTTTGCATACCAGTCCGTCATTTTTACTTGTCCGGGACATCTCCAGATGTCCGGTTCCAGTCATCTGGAATACAGGGCTTTTAAAATTAAAAGTTCTCTTTTTTATCTTCCTACAGCAAGCTTGACATGATCTGGATTAAATTTATTTCCCGAACCACTCTTCATTTCATTGAGTGCATGTGATATGATTTCAGTTAAGTCATTGGCTTTTCTATTTTCCATTGTTGATGATTTGACTGTTATATTGACATACATCATGTTTAAACTTCTCAGTTGAAAAGACAATGGCTTTTTGTGTTGAATGGTTGATTCTGAGCGACTAAAATTGGTCTATTTCAAGCGACTCTGGGTGGTCGATCCTCCCCCGGCGCTAACAGCGACAAGTCTAATTCATAAGCTCATCGCTCTTAATTATCATAGAAGAATCTTATTTACAGAGATTTTCTCATAGTCTCTTTACGACGTAAATTTTGAATTCCTATAATTTTTCCACCATTTGAAGCCCTTATTTTCAGTTTTTTACAATCTCATTTAATGCATCCAATAGCGGTACAAAATTTGTAAAATCTATTGATGATATATTTTGTGCAATATAAGAGGCAAATATCTGCTTACTATATGACTTCTCACCATCTTTTCCTTTTCGGTCAAAATATTTCCCATCTATTTCATGTGATAATACCTCATCCGAAAAGAGATCTTCAATTTCACATTCTTTTTGCTCCTTTACAAGAGGAATGGTTGCGAGATACAGATTTTCATGTATATTAAGCCATAACCGATAATCCATTCCACTTTTATTATTTATATGATTCAAAAAATCTTTCAATGGTCTCTTAGTTACAGTTTCATTGTCAAATAATAAAATTACCGGGTTACTTGACTTTAATCCATATTTTCTTAATGGTTCATACAAATTAGGATATTGATTATTACCTACATATTCATTGTAGATATTCTTCATAGCATTAGCCCCATCTTGTTGGATCCCCAAGAAAAATTCTAACCGCGATGTCCTTTTTAAAAACGTGATTAGATACTCAAATGAACCATCTTCCTTTTTTCGAATTAATTTAGGATATTGAATATAAAATTTTTGTAATGCAGATCGAATATATACGGGATCTGTTTTTCCTTCTGTTACAATTACAGGTTTCGAAGGACAAAAAAAATACTTATAAAACAAAAATTGCTGATATTCTTTTTCTCTACCATTCATACCTTTCTGAACATTTTTTCGCTCTCCCCCGTGTTTATTATTATATTTGTCAATTTGATTGATAAATGATAAACGTCCTTCTATTTGCTGTAAACTCACTTCAATACCATTATGTTCAACAATTAATCCCTTATATAAATGGTCAAGCATAGCCCGTGTTTCTTTGTAAAATTCCCTTTTTACACTAATTTTTTTATTTACAACTAATCCTGTTACTTCTTGTCTCGAATTCCAAAACAAAACCCGCGTTTTATTACGATTTACCTTAAACCCGCTTTTATCTATCACCGCATATAATTCGGATATTAGCTCATCCTTATTTTCCAAAAAATCTCTTCTGTTGGTTGAGAAAGTTAAATCATCCGCATAGCGTGTATATGTCATACGATATTTTTGAGCAATAGTAGCCAATCTCCGATCTAAAATCGAGCATATCAAATTGGTAATAACTGGAGATGAAGGGGATCCCTGAGGTAACTTTCCTTTATAGCAAGCTATATTGGCCAAACATGTGGCTACATTGGAATTTAGCATAAAATATTGATTTTTCTGAAAATAGCCTTTAACTCTACCAAAATGAAAACTATCAAAAAAATTTTCAAGATCTAAATTTAATATATAACGCTTATTTCTATGATAACTACCATTGGATATTATATCTCTCTTTTTTGTGAAGCCTTGAATAATATTATTCGTCTCTAAGTAATATTTTTCTTGAATGCTAATTAGTTGTTTTGCTAAATTACGTTGAACATATTTCAACGGCTCCTGTGGTGCATTTATGCATCGCATTTTTCCATCTTTTTTGGGGATTTCAAATGTTTGATATAGATTTTCGGTCCTTTTTGAATAAAGAATGTACGTTAATTCCTTATATTTTATTCCGAGAAATTTTGCTAATAGACGTTTATCAGTTATATCCTTAAATTCCATTTTAATAATCATTCAAAGGCGTGTGGTTGCTCATTAACACCATTCGAGAACTACTATATTAAGAAGCCCCTCCAGTCTGAACATAGAGAGTGGTGTACATTCCCACCATTTTTGTCAAAACTTGCGAAACACAAGCCAAATAATCCAACCACACGCAATGATATTATACTCCTTCCACTTATTCTGTTCAACTACTATAGAGTTAATAATATACTTTTTCACTTTCCGAGAAAATCTTAATCGATCCGTCTTGGCTTATTTTTACAGCAACTCCATTCTGTGCAAGTAATCTCGTTGCTGTCTCCCCAGAACCAGATAATTTCACAACACTATATGAATCATGACTCATATCTGCAAATACACTATCAAATATTATTTTTCCATCCCTATCAATAATAACAGCCCCATCACTTGCTAGAATTTTCTCTATCAAAACTTGATGACTTTCATTCATTATATTTAACTCATTATTCCATATCTTCACCCTGTTATCTGTTGTCAATTTACTAATGGCCTCTTTACTACAATCTTTTGGTATCCATAGGATAGAGCTGATATGATTTCGTGAACACCTTAAGATATAAAATAAAATCGCATAACTAACCTTATACTCTATGCCTAATTGTTCCACCATAAATTGCGTTATATTTTTATAATGTCTATATCTCCATACGTTTTCAATTTTCACAAATTCTTTCCCATCAGAGTCAGAAACCGATATTTCATTAGGTCCAACTGTACGCACAATAAAATCCGGTGTCTTCAAATCATTCGCCAAATAATAATCCTCAAAGAATCTCTCTATATAGTCAGTGGATTTTGACATTGATTTTCTATATATTTTTTTAGAATTCATGTTTGAATCCAGCAGGAAAAATGTTTCTTTACCATTTGCCGAAAACCACTCTCGCTTATCTAGTGTATCCAAATCTCTCTGTGTTCGAAATTCAAAGCTATCTTTTTTATATTTAGTTAAATCTGAGCATACAATCACTCCCGTTGTGAAGAATTCTCCTTCAAAAGTTGACGAGGCTAACTGTTCCATTTTTTCTATTAAATGCGCATACTTAATTCCATCATATTTTCTGGTTGAAATGCAATTAGATATAATTATTCGTGCCAAATTTTCTCCAAAAATCCAATCCCCTCCCCGGAAATCTTGAAGATAGCACATTGTAATTTGATCTGATATTGCTTCCGCCAGTTTTGATATAAAGCTACTAGTTCTCAAGTAAATTTTCACATTTCTTCCTGCTAAAACATACGGGAAATATGCAATTAATTCATTGTTTACTTTAATTTGAGATACAACGCATATTTCATTATCTTTTTCCGAAACATCCATCACCTCCTCGATTTTATCAACTTTAAGCCACTCTTTTAATTTTTTTAGTTCACAAGGTTGAATGCGAACCTTAGATAAGTTTAATAGTTTTTCTAAAAAATCACAAAATTCATGTTGCTCAAGCTGTAAAAAACGGTTAAAATTGGGTAATTCAGCAATACAGTGTACTTTCGGTTCGCTTTTTTCAAATTTCATGATAACTCCATTCTTTAACATATATTTCTATGTACATCTTTTACAACAATATCAACAACTAAATTATGATTGGGGGATGGCATAGCTTCCTTAAATAAAGTTTTCTATGCCCAGATATAGTCTCATTTCTTGATGATTCAATATCTCATATTTCCGCTGATATACACATGTTCATTAGGCTACTTTCTATAGGTAAAATGCATCGCACAATTTCATTAGCATTACAACTGCAACCATTTTTCTCTATTCCTCTATTTTCCAAAAATGATATATTGGATATTGTTTGAAACTATTTTGTTCTTCTTTTGATAATCTTGCAAAATGTATTTCTGCGGCTTGCTGTTGTTCCAATAATAAATATGCTCCTACAATACACTCTTCTCCTATGGCTTTATTTTCAACCATTGAATATAGAGTTTCTATTTCATTTATATTGAAATTCCTATATCGTTTAATTGTTTGCAGAACATTCAGTGTTCTAATTTGATTATCCAATTCAGCTTGAGGCGCTTTAGAAATCCAGGTGCTAAACGCTTTACACGTTTCTAAAATTTGTTTTTTTCTTATCCCTTTGGCCTTATCGTATGCTTTCAATAATTCAAGTAAAAATTCATTTGCTTTAGAAAATGTCAAACGATTATGTTCTATCTTCTGAAAAGATGGAAGTAAAATATTGAATTTTATATTACTTAATGTCAAGAAGTCTTTTTCATGCAGGATGCTAAATTGTGAGACAAAAAATGTATTCTTATCGCTATTTCCATCTTCCATAGTAACCTTGCAACTTATATCAGTATCAAAAAAATCAAACATTTCATATGTTCCTTTTTTCTCGCACGGCTTTAAATAAACTGCAAATGCCATTTTTCCTACTTTAATGGTAATAACAGGTGGCAAGTTTTCTTTAAGACCCTCTACTGGTTTTTTATTTAAAAAAGCTATTATTAAATAATGAAGATTTCTCCAATCCGAATCATTCAAATCACTAATATCAATATCATCGGTACATCCTAATATATTAAGAACCCTTACGATTTCTTTTACATGTAAAAGTCTCTCTCGTTCTTTTTCCTTATCAAAGTTTGAAAAATCTATATCACCACATTCAAGTGGGATTTCAATGTCATTGATTTTAAAAAATCCCTTATCCATATATGATAAAATAAAATCAAGATCCCTCTCCAAAACTCGAATTTTATTTGAGTCTTTATATTCAACCGTGCAGGAATTGCAAATCTCATCGATTCTCATTTGAAAACTCTCTCCAATGCAAAGTGTGGTCTCTTTTGCACTTTTTGTAACCTTATAATTTGTGTAAAAGACCTTATCATTAATCGTAATCAATGCATCCATACTCTGCTGCATATGTATATCCTGCGGAATAATGTCAAGTGGTTGTAGAATAGTACTGCCCTTTATTTTAGCATATAGATAAATCTCATTCTTAACGAGTGCCATTTGAGGATCCATCTTTCCCACACCTGAAACCGGAATAACTACATTTTCCAACACACCTTGCGCACTTAATTCCTTTAAAGTAAATAGCTTTTCCTCTTTAATGTTAGATTGTCTTTGACAGTTTTGTAAGCAGTTCAAAAAGATTGTTGTTTTTTTATTATTATCAGCTGGAAATTCCTTTAAATAGACTGTTTTATGATCTTGTCCTTTTGCTTCCTCCAGCAGTTTTCTTAATTTAACTGGAGTAAGTTCTACATAATAAATTTTATTAGTCAAACCGTGGTTTCCAATATATACAACAAAAAGGATACAACCGCCGTCATAGAGGTAATTTCTTAAATCTACAGTCGGCATTTTAAATGAAATAGTATCTTTTGAATGATCATCACATTCAGTGCCTTTCACCTGTACTGGCATTCTTCCCTTAAGTTTACTTTTTGCTTTAGATTTGTCTCCATAAATATAAACAAATCCATCCCATGAAGGTTCTTTATCATTGTCTGCAATAAATTGGGCAAGAAGTTCTGACATTACAATACTATTTTTTACAGCATTGACCGACAGTGTCTCTATTGAATTATTATCTAATGGCATTTTAACACTCTCCCATAGTAAAATAGTCAGATGGCTTCACTGCCATCCTTCTACACATTTTTTATATTGTATTCATCGCCTGCATGAACCTTTATTTTTATATCCTAATCGGTGAATAAATCTTTTGATTTCTATTCCGATTATATCATATTTCTTATATTATACATCAATCTATACAGCAGAATTTTCACGACCTAAAATGAAAATTTAAATTCCACTTTTCCTAACTGCGGCGGAGTTTACTCTTGCACAGTTGATAAAACCAGAAGAGCCTCCGCTTGGTTTCACAAAGGGACTTTTCTTAATGCGAAGAACTTCTGTACCAATCATTTCCGTTGTAAGAAAACGAATGCCTGCAATAAGATCCTGCTCTGCGGCGTTAAATGTGCTTCCTGTCCCACCTGTAACCAGACCTGTCCGGATTTTCAAAAAGAACGCTGCAGCAAACTTGATCGGGCTCCCTACGTCTGCAATGGATGCAGTAAAAAGATCAATCATTGTACGATTGCCCACAAATACACCTATAATGTCAGGTTCGCTGACCGGAAATACCGGGAACGTCTCAAGGATTCCAGGTCCGGTATCGCTTACCTTCTTTTTTACAAGAGAAAAGCTGTTTCTTGCGTTCCTCATGAACCGGAATACGGAAAGCTGCAAATTCCAGCCAAACGGTGCGCTCATTCTGAAATAAACGGTGCATCTATTCTGAACTGCAGATTGCCTAGCTAAACGGACGTCAGTGCCATATTCGGCGGACAGTGCAGAACATAATCACCGGACACTGCGAGCCTAATTAAACGGACAAGCTTTCCAGATATAATAGATTTATCTCTTACAAGAGAGAAATATTATATTTGGAGGTTCCACTATGGACTACAAAAAAGTTTTGAGACTTCATTTTGTGAATCGTCTCAGCATCCGTGAGATTGCCGAAAGCTGCGGTGACTGCGAAAAAACATCCGTTGGTGAATTCCTGAAGCGTTTTCGGGAATGCCCGGAACTATCGTATCCTTTGCCGAAGGATGTCACAAATGAGTACCTTGAAAAACTGTTGTATAAAAAGCCTGGTGTGACAGCTGACCAGCTTCTGTATCGGGATTTCGATGCAGAAGCCGTCTATAAGGCACTTGCCCGTAAGGGTGAGACACTTAAACATCTCTGGCAAAAATACAATGCTGCGGGCATTGTGGACGGCAGAAGACCTATGAGCTACCGCCAGTATTGCAGACGATACAGTGAATGGGCGGATTCCAAACAGCTTACCTTCCATATCCAGCGATATCCGGGTGTCAATCTCGAACTGGGCTTTGCAGGAAAAGCGCTTTGCATTCATGACCGTCATAATCCGGAAGAGACAACAAAAGTTACCATCTTTGTTGCCGCACTTACCTACAGCGATTACTTCTATGCGGAGGGTATGACTGAGTGCGACATAAAAAACTGGATCCGCGTCAACAACAATGCCCTCGCATTCTTCGGCGGTGTAACGCCAACAGTCACTCCGGATAACTGTAAGGTTGCCGTGTCCCGCAATAAAGACTGGGTAAGCCCCGTTGTGAACAAAGACTTCCAGGCCTGGGCAGAACATAACGGTACCGTGATCACACCGGCGAAGGTAAGATCACCTCGCTGGAAACCAACGGTAGAAGGACATGTTAAGATCATTACAATGCATATCCTGATGGATATGGAAGATATGATCTTCTATTCCCTGGATGAATTAAACCATGTCCTGATAGAAAAGATAAACGCGGAAAACAAACGACCATTCGAGGGCCTTTCGTACTCCCGTTACGATCTCTTTAACAAAGAGGAAAAAGAGAGTCTTCTACCACTTCCATCCACCGCCTTTGAATACCTTGAACGAAAGACTGTGAAAGTTGCCCAGGACTTTTCTTTTACCTTCGACAAGGTCCATTACAGCATGCCGCGAAAATATCTCCGGCAGGAAGTTGAGATCAGGGCAGGTGGAAAAGAGATCTATGTTTATAACAAACAGGGGGATTTCATTCGCACCCACAAACGCAGTTATACTCCAAAAGACTGGGGCGTTATTCCAAGTGATATGCCGGCTGAGTACAAGGATTATGGTTACTGGAATGTTCCATACTTCCAACATAAAGCCTCCGCGATCGGTCCGAATACACGCATTCTGATCGATGCTGTTATTCAAAAGAGCCAGTATCCGGTACAGTCTTTCAGAAACTGCTTTGGGATCCTGCGCTGTGCGGAGAAATATTCGCCGGAAGCGCTGGAACGCTGTTGTAAGGATGCCGTTCTGGCAGGCAAATGTAACTATTCTTATGTCAGTAACACGGTCTCCACATATCACATAGAACCTTCGCATCAGGTAGAAAAGTTCTACAAGACCAGTGGAAACGCATCTGGAACAATTTCTGGTAGATACAAAGATGATGACAGTAAGTATTCCTTGAAGAGCCTTATGGAACGCCAGGAAAAGGAGGTATCCCATCATGAATAATACGAATTCTGATATTTATGAGATGTTGGATACGCTTTCCCTTCCTGTGGCAGCGCAACGTTTTTCCGAACTTACGCACAGTCCGGAACTCGTGAACTACACTGCGTTCCAGTTTATCCGGGAGGTCCTTGAACCTCAGTATACAGAGACATTAAACAGGCGTTTTGAAACCAATCTGAGACTCAGCAGCTTGATCAATAAAGGTGCGTTGACAGAAAATCTGAAGACCGGAAACGGGCGGGTCTATAACGATGCTACAGTACAGCAGGTACTTGAATTCCACTTTGCGGAGAACCGACAGAATGTTGGCATTTATGGAGTCACAGGAGCCGGAAAATCTTATTTCATTTCTACCTGCTGTGTAGAAGCATGCCGCAGGAACTATCGCTGTAAGTTCGTTGATTACAGCGATCTTCTGGATGAACTGATCGTTCTGAACCGTCAGAAAGACCTGAACCGATATCGTAAACGCATTAAGTACTATGCGAGGATACAGCTTCTCTTCATCGATGATTTTGCAATCAGCCGTTATTCCGAGGAAGGGATCAAGATCCTCTACCATCTTCTGAAGCTTCGGGATGATCTGGGAACTTCCACACTTTTTAGCTGCCAATACTCACCCGATGAGTGGGGAAAGCAACTTAGTGATGAGAATGAATGCTATGGAAAGTTAGACGGCATCCGAAGACGTCTTACAACAGGATTTACAGTTCTGATTGAAAAAGCATAGCCAAAAGCCTGGCGAAGCAGGGAATCCCTGCTTCGCTGGTCAGTAAAAATGTCCGCTTAATATGGCCCTGCATGTCCGGGGAATATGGCCCTGATGTCCGTTAAAACCGGCTATATGCATGGAAAGACGGTGGGTCATTCAGCGCTTACGTTGTACCGTTTACTTTCCTTCTGTCATTTCAACTCTGTGAACAGGTTTCTTTTATCTTGCCATAATAAAAGGCCCTCCTAATGATATTTATTTTATCATAGAAGGACCTTGTGATGGTTATTTTACAGAAAAAGTTTCACAGGTGAAAATTTCAAAAGTAAATTCCACCGTCCGCTTGGGCATGCGGAATTTAGTCTTACACACCAGATATCCAGAGGTCTCTTTTCCATGTCACAAACTCAGATATTTTATGAGAAGTTAGCTTAATTATACCAGTTATCTAAAGATTTTGCTCATTATAATTCAATAAAATCAAGGAATTTTAATGTCTGGTGGAATTTACCACTGCACTGGAATTTAAAATTTCAAGTCAGCCTTTTTCCAATTGTACTTAACCATCGTGGGTGTGGGAGCAATTATTAAATGTCTTCCAAGTATTCTCTTTTCAGTTCCTCTATCGTTTCAAACGGGAAACATTCCGCACAGCCATCCGGGATTCCTTCCAGAAGCTCCACGATTGCCTTTACAAGTTCTATTCCCTCCCTGCTGTGTTCTCCGTCCTCTTAACCTTCCGTTTCCTACAGTATTTTTTCACACATATCCAGTGCCGATGCAATCACCGCATCCATATCATAATACTTATACTCACCTAAGCGACCACCGAATACGACCTTCTGCTCGCCCTCTGCAAGCTTTTTGTACTCCGCATAGAGAATTCCATTCTTTTCATCATTAACCGGGTAATACGGCTCATCTCCAGGCTTCCATTCCGAACTGTACTCACGGCTGATCACTGTCTTTGGAATTTCGTTTCCCTCATCATCTTTTCCGAACTCAAACCACTTGTGCTCGATGATACGCGTCCACGGAGTCTCCGCATCCGTATAGTTCACAGCCGCGTTGCCCTGGAAATTCGGCTTATCAAGAAGTTCGGTCTCAAAGCGGACAGAACGGTACTCCAGAGCGCCAAGCTTAAAGCCAAAGTATGCGTCAATTGCACCTGTGTAGATCACCTTCTCTGCCATCGCGTCATACGCTTCCTTCTCCGCCAGATAATCCACGCCAAGCTTCACCTCAACTCCATCCAGCATATTCGCAACCATCTTCGTGTAACCACCCATCGGAATTCCCTGATATAACGCATTAAAATAGTTATTATCAAACGTCAGGCGCACCGGAAGACGCTTGATGATAAATGCCGGAAGCTCCGAACACGGTCTGCCCCACTGTTTTTCGGTATATCCCTTTACCAGCTTCTCATAGATATCCGTTCCGATCAGGCTGATCGCCTGCTCCTCGAGGTTCTTCGGCTCCGCGATCCCGGCCGCCTTCTTCTGCTCCTCGATCTTCTTTGCGGCCTCCTCCGGCGTTACAACGCCCCACATCTTATTAAATGTATACATGTTAAACGGCAGCGAATACAGCTCCCCATGATAATTTGCCACCGGGGAATTCGTAAAACGGTTGAACTCCGCAAACTGGTTGACATAATTCCATACCTTCTGGTTGTTTGTATGGAAAATATGCGCACCGTATTTATGTACATGGATCTTCTCGATGTCCTCCGTATAAACATTTCCCGCAATGTTCGGACGCTTATCGATTACTAAAACAGACTTTCCATGTTTCTTCGCCTCATGTGCAAACACTGCGCCGTAAAGACCGGCGCCTACTACTAAATAATCGTACATCTTCTCTCTCCTTCACAAAATCATTGAATTTTTATCTTACCTATAGCCGCAAGCAGCCATCAGAACATTTCTACTCGCTTAACGCATTCCCAGACCGATCAAACCTTTTCAGCCGACCTGAAACCATTATGAAAACAGTTCGTCCTTATAAATGCCCTTCGCAATCAACTCCCGGATCGAGTCCACAACCACCTGCTTGTCCTCCTTATAAGTAACGCCAAACCACCGGTCTCCCGTCTCTAGGACCTTCACACGGGCTTTCTGTTCCGCTAAAAGCTTATCGATGATCTTCGGGAGCAGATACTCCTTTTTCATGGCATCCTCGCCAAGTTCGTCCAGAAATTCAGCAAATCCGCCCTCTAACAGTTCCAAAAATCTCGGCGGAAGTCCCCACATGTTCATCGAAACATGCTGACCGGCATTTACGGAAATCGGTTTCTTTTCATCATCGCACGCCGTCAGCTCCCCATCTTTCATCCGGATCTCATACGTTTCCGTCACGCGCTGCATATATCCGTCCCCGTCTACCGTGCAGACACCGCGAGTCACGCCGCCGTTCTCGCTCAGCGTATTGGAAAGAATAAATCCTGCCATGCAGATATCATAAACCGGCGCATCCACGTCCATTTCCGTTGTCATATACTGATACAGCTTTACAAACGCCTCTTTGCCATAATAGTCATCTGCATTGATCACGATAAACGGTTCCTTCACGATATCCTTCACGCAAAGGACCGCCTGTCCGGTTCCCCACGGTTTCGTTCTTCCCCAGGTATTCTTCCGACCTCCCGGGAGTTCATCCACCGACTGGTATGCATACTCGACCGGAATCAGCTTCTCGATCCGCTTTCCGATAATCTCCTTAAAATCCTTCTCGATATCCTTGCGGATAATAAAGACAACCTTATTGCATCCCGCTTCCAGCGCATCATGGATCGAATAATCCATAATAATCTCTCCATTCGGCCCAACCGGTTCCAACTGTTTAATTCCGCCGCCAAAACGACTGCCGATTCCGGCGGCCATAATGACAAGTGTTACATTCTTCATTTTGTGATGTTCCTCCTGATCCATTCCTTATATGCAAAGGCAGCCTCTGGACATAATTGCCCATTGGCTGCCAACTTCCCTTATTTATCCTTTTCTGTGAGCATTGCTATAATATTCATCGCCGGTAAAACAATCGGCATCATGCCTGGCTGCGTCGTTAAAGTCGATACATAACTACGAAAATACGGGAACATGATTGCCAAAGTATTTCGCTCAATCAAGGTCCGTGTTTTCTGCTCTGTCTCAAATATGGCCATGCCTTTTACAAACACAGATAATTTCCCTTGTGGGTCTGCCACGCTCAATTCCAGTATGATTTTATATTCTCTATCAGAAATCTGATTAACATTATGAGACACATTTACTTGCAATTCCACATCTTCCAATGAATCTTCACTGCGTTTAAAAGTCCCTTCTGTAATCATGATATTCTTTAACACCAACGGACTCTCATAATTTGTAGCAATATTCATAATCTGGTTCCTTTCTTCCCCTCTACGCAATCATAAGTTCCTGGGGTGCATACATATAACTTGTTTTTATCTTATAAGTATTACAGTTATTCTGATAGGAAACTGTCCCCTGATACTGCGGAAGAAGTCCTTTTACATCTTGCTCTACAAGTTCTCGTATTTCACCATTTGTTTTTAACATAGGTTTGTCATACTGGTTGCTGAGTTCCACGCCATATTTGTCACATAACGCATAAAACAATTCCTTGTTAAACATCTAAATCACCTCATCTTCTCCAGTATACTGTACTTCTATACTTTTTATACATTCTTTTCTTGATACGCAAATTTGTTTCTCATGGTAAGCAAGTCCAAGAGCTTTCTCTAACTTTTTCTGCTGTAATAAATCAGCGCCGGAACGAAACGCACCATATTTCGCACAATCTTTGCTGAATGTAAACATAATTACCGATATATGATACATTTTCCTGTAATAATCAAAATACACAGCTCTCTGCTGCTCTGGGTTAAAGATCGGCATTCTGTCACAATCATCACTTTCGATTTCTTTCTGCATATCCAAAAGCCGTCCCAGAAACAGATCGTACTGCCTATAATCATCTAAATCCAAAACTTCTTCTTTTGATGCCTCAATCTGTGCCCGATATACAATCGGAAAGCTTCCATAGTTATATGCTTTTCCTGCTATGTCGTTTGCCCACCATTTTGCAAGTCCGAAATTCTCATAAAAATACACACCCTGTCCTAGCCAGTGGTTTGGTCTCTCGTGTGTTTTATCCGGATCAAGCCCATTCTTGGCAATGCTTTCTGCATGTCTGGAACTAGTTCCATGATATCCGGTTATTCCTACATAGTCTGTATTCATATTACTTTTTTCAATATATAATCGATACGAATAGTTGCTATCCACATCATAGCATACTTTATGTTTCACCACAAGTTAATACTTTATAAAAGCAGTGGCCCTATTGTTTTTCCTCACTCCCCCAAAAATACTTTCCATTCCTTTTTTTATCAAACAACGCATAATACTGCACCGTCCGGTACCTCTCGATCCATTCCCTGTAATCATTCTCCGCCCAGAGATCATACCAGTCCCCATCCGCAGTCATATATCCCGCGAAATTAAACACCGGGATCTGCTCTCTCTGGTTCATCCGGTAACGGTCATACGCGGACAGCTCCAGCCCCGCATACTTCCGGACCAGCGTCCCGAGATAATTCGTGCTGACCACATCTTCTCCCCGGGAATTCTTCATCGAATAATCCTCCGGGATCTCATAATTGCTCCAGATAAAATACGGCACCGTATAGATCTTCTCCGTCATCGTAAGATCCGTATCCGTATCCTCTCTCCCGGCTTCCCTGAGCGCATTCTCGAAGTCCCCGTTCAGCGCCGGCTGATGATCCCCGAAGAAGCAGATAAGTACCGGCCGGTCCACCTGCTCAAAATAGGAGATCAGATACGAGAGCGCCTGATCCGACTTCGCGATCAGCGATTCATACATCTGAAGATCCGAATACCCGCTGTATTCCTCATCAACATCGACGATCTCCTCCGGCTTCAACTCCCCGATCCCGTCATATCCGCCATGATTCTGCATCGTGACATTAAAAATAAAGGTCGGTTCCGTCTGCGCCTCATAGACCTCGATCAGCTTCTGATAATCCCCAAGGTCAGACACCCGGTTCCAGACCGTCCGCTCACGGTCCTCAAACGCGCTGATCGACAGAAACTCGTCAAACCCGAGCTTCGGATACACAACACTTCTGCGCCAGTTTTCCGGATTTTCTGGGTGCATTGCGATCGTATGGTAGCCCTGCTCCTTTAAGATCGAGACCATGGACGGCACATTCGTGAAATCAAAGCTCGAATACGGATTGATCCCGTTTGTATAGGTCATCGAATCCCCCGTCAGATATTCGAACTCCGTCGTGGATGTCCCGCCGCCCCGGGTTGAAACATAATCCCATCCATACTCGATTATATGCGGATCATCCTTCAGCGAATAGAAAAACGAAAGATCATCCTCCGTACATGTGAGCGGTCCCAGAACACTCAGATCACTGAACGATTCATTCATGATCGTAATGATCATCGGCTGCTCGCCGGTATCTTTCTTCTCCGTTTCCGCAGGAGCTTCCGCCGCCCCGTACTCATCAAAAATCTGTTCCGCACTCTGCTCCGTATACCCATCCGGCTTACTGATCTTCATCCTCTGCCAGAACGAGATAAATGCCGGAGCAAAACCGGTCGCCTGATATGTATTCGCCTGCCACCAGAAATCAACGCCGATATTGTAAGTATCCGGGAAATCATAGCTGCCAATCCAGAAAAACAACGCCGCAGCTGCCCCGATCGCTCCGCAGCCCTTTATCAGGATCCGTTTCTTTCCCGTTCTCTTCTGAAAAATATCCATCTTTCCAAGCGCCCACATGCAGGTAAACAGAAAATACAGGATCAGAAACGTAAACGCCAGCTCCTCCGCGACCTCAAACGTATACTGCCCTGCGACCGACATGGCCGTCCGCAGTGCAAAAATATCTGTTGCAAGGAACGGCTGTCCACGGAACTTCAGGAGATAATAATTGAGCGCACCGACAAACCACGCAAAGATATATAGCGCCTGAAGCCCGAGCATCCCTTTCTGCATCAGGCACACAAACAGGACTTCCAGAATCAGATAGATCAGGACATTCAGCTCCCCGTTTAAAAGGCTGATCCCCGTCACCGACGGATTCCAACAGAGTTCCTCGAGGAAAAACGCAAGAAACGGAGTGATCGCCAGAAAGATCCAGTAGAACGCTCTCGCACACTCCGGAAACCGCCGGAGCACGTCCGTTCCATAGATCCAGATCGCAGTCGCCGCAAGGAGCATGAGATCCGCCATCCCTGTACTCACCGGCGGGAACTGGTTTGCAATCTTCGTGACGCCGATCACATCACGTGAGAGATTCACATAATAAAACGCCAGGATCCCCATGCCGACCGCCATCTTGATCGACATGGAATAAACCTGGTTTCGTTTCTCCGGTATGCAAATGAAGATCCACAACATCCGGCTGCACTGCGCCGCGATCAGCGCATACGTCAGGATCAGCCATATCGACAGGTAGTGGATATGGAACACCACCTTGATCGCGAGTTCACAGCATAGCGCTGCGAATAGGGAACAGCCGAGGTAAACTTTCTCTTTCCGATCCTTTCACTGCTCCTGTTTCTTTCCGGTTCCTATAAAATATACAATGATCGCCGCTGCGATCCAGATTATTGCTTCCACTCTTTTGTATTTCCTGCCTTATCCTTTTTTCCTGAAAATAATCAATTTACTCGCTACATAATTTAAAATCACAACAAGCACATTTGAAGCAATCTTAATAAAAAGATCATTCATCCCCATGCAATCCACAAAAACATACATGATCAGCAGATCGCATGCCCCAGTAAATAATCTGCACGATACGAATGACACAAATTCCTGCACCATAGCACGAAGCTGAAGATTTTTGCTCTCAAATACCCACCACTTATTCGTAATATAAGCAAACAGTACCGATATGACCCATGCGATACAGGTACTCGCTACAACAGATAAATGCAGCGGATGCGCACAAAGATAGTATGTAATAATATTGACAGCAGTTGTACAAACTCCAAAAAATAGATATAAAATTGGCTGCTGATATTTTTTGAATAACTGCATTATCATTTCTCTGTATCTCCGTCTGCGTCTTTCTTCTCCTCAGTCCGCTCACTGATAATATAACGCGGACGATGCTTTACTTCCATATAGATTTTTCCGATATACTCTCCAAGAACACCAAGGCAGACCAGCTGGACACCTCCGAGAAGGAAGATAATACAGATCATGCTGGACCATCCGGCAACTGCATTGCCCATGAGCCGCATGACGATCGACCAGATCACCCCGAGAAAGCTCAGTCCGGCGATCACGGTTCCAAGAGCCGTAATGATCCGAATCGGTTTTACGCTGAGACTGGTAATTCCATCAAAAGCAAGTGCCAGCATTTTAGAAAGCGGATAATGGCTTTCCCCTGCGATTCGTTCATGTCTCTCATAATACACGCTGGTGCTCTTAAAGCCGACCAACGGGAACATTCCGCGCAGGAACAGATTGACTTCCTTGAAATTTGCAAATTCTTTCAGCACGCGGCTTGAAACCAGTCGATAGTCTGCATGATTATAGACAACCTCTGCTCCCATCCAGTTTAAAAGCTTATAGAAACCTTCCGCTGTAAAGCGCTTAAAAAATGTATCCGTATCACGCCTGCTTCTGACACCGTATACGATTTCACAACCCTGCTTGTACTGTTCAATCATCTCGTCCATCGCATTGATATCATCCTGACCATCACAGTCGATAGAAATCGTAATATCGCATTTATCTTTTGCTTCCATCAGTCCCGCAAGCACCGCATTTTGATGTCCACGGTTACGGCTCTGGGAAATGCCGATAAAATGTTCATCCTGTTTCGCCAGGCTGCAAATGATTTCCCATGTTTTGTCTTTGCTCCCGTCGTTTACAAATAAGATTCGACTGTTGTCGGAAATCTTATTTGTGTGGATCAATGATGTCAGCTTGTCTAAAAACATTTTTGATGTGATTGGAAGAACTGTTTCTTCGTTATAGCATGGAATGACCATATACAACACTATTTCTTTCATCTTATATTTCCTCGCTACTCATAACATTTAATATATTACCAAATATAATGTATCATTTATAAGAATCGTCTGTTCCTCTACATTCAGACAATTCCAATCTTTTCCCGCAAAATACTTCTCATATATTTCATCTGACATGTCTTTTCTTTCTAAATTTTTATTCAACGTGTATCCAATTAGTCTATAATTCGAGTAATAAGTCGACATAATTCTTGCTCCTAATTCCCAATTCTTATATCGCGAATTCGGCTGATAATATGTGGGATTTAAATCCCCCCTAGCTGCCACCTTAGTTATGGTATTTCCTGTTTCGTTTTCATATTCTAAAATACGTTCACCAATCTGTTTTGCTTCCATGATATCTATTGCATTCATAGACTGTTCATTTGCAGCCATATCTTGCATCACCAAGCAATTGATTCCAATCAAAAGACATAACGCTACGGCTATAACTTTACCAAAAATATTAAATATTTTTTCTATATGGCTAATGGCCAGAACAAATATCGCAGCTATTACAGACCATACTGCTATATTACTCCGTGGAGATAATAGCTGATTACTCTCTAACATATGGGGAGCAAATCCCAGTAAATAGCAACCTAAAATTAACAATATTAAAAATAACTTTTTTTCTAGATTAGCTTTTCGTAATTCCAATACTATAATATATAGTAATAATATTCCCAATACCGGCATCACATATGGCATCAAAATGCCATCAGCATTTTTCCAAAATGACACCTGATAATCTAACACACCTTTTATATTACATAATATTTTAGAAATTTTAAAAGTTGCTCCTCTTCCAGAATCTGCTATCATTCCAAAATGCACTAAAATTTTCACCAATACAATATTAAAAATTGATACAACGCCACCAACTCCTAACACTCCAAAACTATTGCTCCATCTCGTTTTTGGTGAATCCTTCCATTTTAAATATATTCCCAGTAATACACATACTTCAAAAATGCCTATGTAACTCTGGTAAGACCCTATCGAAATTATTAAATAAATCACACATAGCAACCACTTTTTCCATTCTTTTTCTTCACAAAGCACCACCTGTACTGCTAGACCCAATGCTAAATTTCCAGGAATAAGCACCATTGCCATTTCCGAGAACAACATCAAGTCCATGGCAAAAACATTCACAAAAGACAATGATGTTGCAAGTATTAAAAGATAAAAACTACTTCTTTTTACTTTCATCTGTTTTGCGATTCCTACAGTTATCATTACATTCATAATGACTGAGGTAGCAATCCAAATCACCATAAAAAAACGCTGCATAATGACCTGATTTATCCCCATCTGCTCTGCAAGAAGAATCACTCCACAATTAACATATCTTCCTATCTGCATTTGCCAATATGGCCCCATATCATATACTAAATTAAACGAATCCACTGAATAATGGTCGGATATTACCATACATCCATATCCAATCAAGAACACTACGCTGCTTATCAGAAAAGTCGCCAGAAAATCGTATTTATTTTGGGTTGTATTCCACAATTTTTTCATAAAAAGTGTTGTATTTAAACAACACAATATGATCATCAATAGCGTCACAACACAAATTAAAGTCTGAAAAAAATAGAAATTCATATATATCATATCTCTTTATTATTTAAGGTTTAACAAGTAAAAAATCTACAACCTTGTTAATTTCAAGCTAAAAGTCATAAAGTACATATACATCTTTTTATATTTCACAGCAAAGCCGACAATCTACTGCATATTATGGTAATAACCGCTTAATAATAGGTATTTTTTTTGCAAAATAAGTGATAATTAAACAGCAAATAAAAATTAAATTAGCCCCTCCAATTCTCCATAAAAGCCTTCTGCAATCCACCTGATATTTATATGGCATCCACACAATAAAGAAGAAATGTAGCAAATATATTCCAAATGTGCATGATGCGCACTTAAATATAATTTTTTTAAACCCACTATAAAATGGACCTAATATTTTTTTTAAATCTAAATATTTAAAAAAAACAAATACTGCCATAGAATGCAAAAGGCATGGTAAATTTGTATAACCTTTAAATGTACCATTAATCTCCTGTAATCCTTCAGAAAGCACTGTAGTCCCAACAAAATGCATAAACCAGCCAATAAATCCCATTAGATAAATAATACTTCTCGTTGTTTTACTCACGTCAGTCCTGTTTAATACATAACCAAGCATTACATATACAATATAACCACTAGCTACCGGTGGAATAAGAGCAGCATTCATATTAATGTGCAGTAAGCTACAAATAAATGGCATAGTAAATACAAAGATAATTCCCAATGCTATTGTGTATGAAAATAATGCAGGATATTCAGCCATTCGACTTATAAGTGGTAACGATAAATATATCGAAAACAGTGGAATGAAGAACCAATATATCGAAAAGTATCTTGTATTAAAAGTATTATCGACAATATGAAGAAAATTTAAATCCATAGGTGTCTCCGTAACATATGCCATAAATATTCCAGCCACCACACTCCAAAATAGAAACGGAACTACAGTCTTTTTGATCCTCTTTTTTAAGAATACAATCGTAGAATAACGTTCACGATAATTCATCAAAGTTGCACCAGAAATCATAAAAAAAATGGGAACCGGCCAGTAAAAAAAAGTCTCAATAAAATTAGACGATGTCCAAAGTAATCCCGTTGGATGTGACCAAAAAATACCATTGGCATGTAAAAGTATAACTCCTAAACACGCAATACAATTTAAAAGAGAAATATATAATTCCATAGATAATTTACCTTCAATATTTTGTATGTATTTATATAAAATCAACAAGCCTATTCGTGTATCTAACAATTATTAGTATAAGTGTCAAACTCTATGGCCGAATATTAGTATTTTCATTAGTCCTCAACAGCCAATACCTTTTCATTTTACCACATTTCTGCGATAATCGCTCCAACAACATTTCTAAACATGCTTTCGCTATATTCGCTCGAACTGTGCGATTCATATTCACTTTATTCAGGAGGATTGTCTCATGAATGCCAGACAAAAATTCACCTGGTCCATCTTCAGAAATGGACGATTGATTTGCTGCGCAAAAGGCCAGCGGACTTACCGTCAAACAATAGTGTAAACAGAATCCTTGCTTTTTCACTCTTATAATTACTGGATAAATATCATTGAACATCGATCCCGTATTTCAAATTAACATTTCTATCTGGAATCATATTTATTTTAACTTTTTTCGATATGATACCATGTTTATATAAGCTTTGTGAAAACCTATCAGCAGCAAATAAAGAATGTGGCCAATTATCTTCACTTGCATGACATGGAACATGAAGTTCTATTTCATTTTGATCCTCATTTTCTTTAATTTGCTGAATTATATAATTATCAACTTGATAAGCAATCGTCCAATCTATATGACTACTATTTGATTCAAAAAATGTTTGCTCTGGAACATTAATATTAAAGAAAATAATACAACACATTATTGGGAAAGCTACATTAATGGTATTACAAATTATAGTTAATTCAGCTAATATAATACAAGAACAAAAAATAACAATACTTGTAAGACCTATAACTACCTCAGCGCGTTCAATATATCCCGGCATTGTCTTGGCACAAAGCATAATAATATACAATAAAGAAGCGAATCCAAATAGCACTATTTGCATTACAAATTTAAATTTTTCACTGAAACATATCTTTTGTCTTATAACAAAAAATAATAACAATATACTTTCCACAGCGCACATTTTCAAAAACAGTGGATTTATCTTTTTATAAAAATTTGAAAATAACAGTACCGTTGTTTTTAACATATCTGCATATGAAGTATTTTCTAAGCTATGTGCTCTACCACCACTTAACTCATAGATCATAGATATTAACCATAAACTTATTATTATAATATTTAATCGGTTATTTTTCAAGAATCCTGTTACCGCATTTTTATTATGTATGTTTGATACAAGAGATATAAGACTTTTCACTCCAACCCAAATTGCAAGAAGATATGAGCTAAACAAGTTAGAGAATATAGCTAAATATAATGCAAGAAGTATCGTTCCTGTCTTCAGCGGCTCTTCGGAGAAGTTAATGTTAAAAACATTTGGATATAATTCCAATAAAAATATTAAAATTATATTGTAAAGGCTCGGAATTATATAATAAAAATAGCACGTAACATTTGTTGAATAAAATGCATAAATATTGTCTTGTGGTGCACTTCTAAAAATCCAAAAATGCATCATTAAGAATATAATAGTTATTAACAATGATTTTTTTTTATCAAGTTTAATCTTGTTTATAAGAATACTATTAAACAAATAAATATATATCAGAATAGTTGAACATAGTATAAATGCAAAAACATATGCCATAGACATTATATAGTCGCCAACAAAAGGATAAATTAAATATGCACTAAGTGAGGCGCTAAGCGGCATTAAAATCTCTGGTAAAATTCTGGAAGGATTCCAATTTCCAATTAAAGGAAGAGCATCTCTAGTATTAGAAATATACGTCCAATCATCTATATCATAAATGACTAATGGATGAATTCTTGTATAAAATATATACATTACCAAAAACATTACTCCCCATACTAATATAGATTGTAGTCGCTGTTTCATAAGAACCTCCTTTTTCACTACTATTATAAAACTTAATATACTCGCAGCAATATGGGATGTTTTAACAAATATTCCCACTAAAACACTCTTTCTTCATATACCCAATTAATTTTTTATATTTGTCATCCATATTTATATCAAAACCATTTTCTGTGTAAAGCGCATTAATATATTCCTTTATATTATTAATTTCATTTACTAATTTTATTGTAGGTATAGATTCAATCCAACGATAAGTTCCATGCACCTTCCCACTTAAATTATCAAATGCGATACATGGTGTATTAGTGATAACAGAAAAAATAAGTCCATGCAAGCGATCAGTAATTACTAACCTTGCAGAGGCAAATTCCGTCAATTTATTAAAGACATATAATTCTGACATTCCCATAGGAATATTTTCATCAACAACTGTAGATGTTTCTTTAACAGAATATCCATGACTCTTAATAGTCGAGGATATATCCTGTGTTTCTGGCGAAATTTTTTCTTTGTCCCTTCTCAAACATAATAAAACATTATCAGAACGTTTGGCACTTACCTTATTTTGAATATAAAAAGCCATATCCGGAATCAACATTGTTTTAATTTCAGGAAACCTACCTTGAAAACGTTGGAGTGACATCTCTTCACGAATGCATACACATATATTATCGCATTTTTTCATAGCGTTTTCAAATGAATCCATCAAGCGCTTATGATTTTCTTCTTCATCATACCATAAGCTTTGAGGCATTATAATTATAGGGTTATGGTTAAATAAATTCAAAGCTCTTGTTAAATTTTCTTGTTCATTTTCCCAAAGTGTTCCTAAAAAACCGCCACCATGAATGCAAATAAGATCTGTTGGCTTTATTTTTAATTTTAGAAAATTCCAGTAAGAATTCAAGAATTCCCATGGAAACATCACATACGGAAGATTTGGGAAATTCTTTTTTAAAAAATTTTTTTCACCTATTGTAATAGCATGATCTCCTATATTTCCATGTTCCGGGACACCAAGCAATATTATCCTGGATGTATGGTCGGAGTATCTGTCAAAAAAAAATTTGATATATTCAAAATCATGCTCTTTCTTCATTTCTGAGCCAATTTTAGTATATACATCTGAAAATTTATAATCAATATACTCCCTCATGGTTTTCTGTCCATGTTCAAACTGGTTATAAATATCATTTAGATTTCGAATATTTTGCTCCTGGATGAAGTTATAAATAGAATTGCTTAAGTTATTATCTTGTGTGTTAATATAATTAAAAAGTCCTTGTTTTTGCTCTTCTATAAATTTGTAAATGTCTTTGCTTAAATGTTGATCTTGATTATTTATATAATCAAAAAGTTCTTGTTTTTGCTTTTCATAGAAATTATACAGTTCTTCGGATAATTTGTCTCTTGTGTTGTTAACATACTCCAGCATCTCATTTTCTTTCATATAATCACTCCATTCTCCCATTAACGAAAAAATGTTTTTTTAAAACTTTAACTACTTTTTTTATTGCAATTTTTATACCCTGATCATATACAGTATCTTTAAATAACCGTATGTACTTATTATCACAAACCTTTAAAATAGCTGTTAAAACTTTAATCAATATTTTGTTAACAATTCCAGGATTTCTTTGAATTATCTTTTCAGTTTGTTCATGATTGCCTAAATTGATTGCATCATCGTCAACCTGCCTATTCGTCTCGCTATCATTTCCATGAAAAACATATTCATTAACTTTCTCATATAACGTATCAATATCCGAAAAAATATATATATTTCTAAGCCATTCAAAACCCGGAACAATATAATTACTATTTTTTATTGCTTTGCGCACGTCTTCATTATTTATGATTTTTTCCAGTTGCTGTTTCATTTGCATTTCCGTCAAGGCATCTTTCGCAGAAACAACATTTGTCATACAAAAAATCGCTTTAGAGAGCATATATTCATACATATAAACTTGTTCTTCAGTGGTTAAATTTACATTGTTGTTTAATAAATTCTTGATACCATTGAAAAGCAGTAGTTCATTATCAAATAAATCATCTCTATATTTATGTGTCAAAGATTCCGTATTAGTCTGCAAATAATAATAGTATTCCTCCGAAAGCATTACAACACCATTTTTCATGTGTTCAAAATAATGCATATTTAGCAGGAAATCTTCGCCTAACGAACAGTCTTCTTCAAAAGTCAGCTTCTGTTGTTTTAGAATACTATTTTTGTATAATTTATTAGATGGCATTTCTAATGTTGCCGTTTTCCAGAGAATCTCTGCAAAGTGCTCAAAGAAATTTTTTTGGGATAATACACATGTTTTTCCCAATCCAGAACATGTGCAGTGTAAAATATTAGTGGGTAATTTTTCTGTTAATTTGACAATCTTGAACCCACAAATTGCTAAATCTGTTGCATATGTCTTAATAGATTCAACTAGTTTTTCAACCATGTTAAGTGCAATACAATCATCAGAATCTACAAACTCTACATATGTGCCAGTTGCATATGATAATCCAGTATTCCTTGCGTGACTGACTCCTCCATTTTTTTGATCGACTACTATAATTCGATTATCAATTGCCGCATAATTTTTACAAATTTGAAGGGAATTATCCGTCGATCCGTCATTTACCAAAATAATTTCCAGATTGGTATATGTCTGGCTTGTAATAGAATTGAGGCAATATCCTATCGATGATTCTGCATTGTATACAGGTACAATAATGCTAACTTTTTCCATTCTTTTTTCCCTTTTTATTTGTATTCTCCAACTACCTTTTTAAATCTATCAATGTATCCTGAATCTACATCTTTGTTCTCAAAAAAAATGATATCACTTTGCATCTGATCTAGCAGCTTTTTTACCTTTGTTCCTTGTATTTTATATTGAAAGCACTTATCCAGTTTATCTAATACAAACCAGCAATAGATATCATTCATTTTGCGTTGTAGCTGAACAATATTATGTTCATAAAAAAAATCAACACGTTCTCTAAAAGCCCAGCATGCATCAAGATTTTTTTCACTGAATCCTCGCCCTGTTATACTATCCTCTCTAGTCCGATCATAATTATATTTAGAAACATCAATATAAGAAACCTTTTTTGCATTGTAAAAGTATTTATATGTAGTAAATTCATCTTCATGCAAACGTCCAACCGGATAACGGATATCTTTTATAACGTTTCTTTTATACAATTTATTCCATGCGACAGGTTTGAAATATCTCCAATCCAACATACCTTCCAGTGCTGTTACATAATCGCCATTAATAATCTCCGCATTGCAATTAGTTTCTTCAAGGATATGATCCTTATAGATATTTCTATAACTGCATTCTATAATATCGGAGTTATTTTTTTGAGCAACATTATATAGTATACTGATCATATCCGGATCAATCCAATCATCACTGTCCACAAAGACAAGATACGATCCACTGGACTTATCAATTCCCACATTCCTCGCGTCTGATAAACCACCATTCTTTTTATGAATTACAATAATCCTGGAGTCTTTTTCCGCAAATTTGTCACAAAGTTTGCCACTAGTATCTGTGGATCCATCATCAACTAGTATAATTTCCAAATTTTGATATGTCTGCTTAATAATAGACTGTAAACACCGTACTAAATATTTTTCTACATTATAGATTGGAACAATAACACTTATTACGTCCATTAGTTTCTCCTTTGTATTATACGGCAACGATGTATTATTTTTTTTGCCAATATAACAGCATTTTTTCCTAAGCGGTATTTCTTGGAATTACATAAATGTGTATTTACATTTTGGATTTCTTCCAGGTTTCCTTTTAGATCTTCATTCATTTTTTTTAGATCTTCAATTTGTTGGTGTAATTCTACATTTTCTTTTGAAAGAGTATCTTCTTGTTGTTGCAATTCAATTTGCTCTATTCTAATTCTTTCATTTGCATATATGGCTTTTATTCCAAGTGAACGTATTAGTAACGTATCTAACCATGCAATATGGGAGGCCGGAGAAAGATATAATACTATGGAAATATGACACTTCATTAAATTTTCTTCTAATGCTTTCGCACGCGGTGAGTATTTATCCCAATTAGCATTTGCAGAATTGGGTAAACATACTATTTCATTTTTAAATTTTTCCGTTTTAAAAGTTGTATCATCATCCGTGTATAAAACAACTGTATATCCTAATCTCTCACACAAGTTTATATATTGCTGAATATATTCATTCATAGGATCATATCCTAAGTATCGATAGTAAATTCCAACTGTTTCTTTTTGAGATGAATCAGTAGAATAAACATCATTTAAAATAGATTCTGAATCTTCAAAAAACATACGAGCAATAGATGTGACAATATCTACAGAAGACCAATATTTTTTTAAAACCTGGTATCCTTCTTTGCGATAAGTGAAGTCCAATTTTTTATGCCAACAATGTACACAATCCCAAAGGATCAAGTCAGCAAACCTTTTATATTCTTCATAATAATCACTAAATGCATTTTCTGAAATCAAAAATTTTCGTACTGCCTCAGCTGCTTTCGCCCCACTACATCTCTTCTGAAATTGTTCATAATTCAAAGTGTCTCCACCTGTGACACCAACTCCCAGATTGTATTTGTAATATTTTTCATTTTTTAAACCTAAATAGCTTTTGGCATAAAAGGTTAACAGGAAAAAAAGATATCTATCTTCTGAAGCAATCAATCTTATTGATTCTGCTTTATTAAATGCAACTTTACATAACTCTGCTTTCCATATTTTATCCGTAATATTAAAATCAAATTTATCTTCCAAGAAACATTTTTTCAGAATGTCACGGTCATATAGATAACCTTCATAAGGAATCAAAAAATTAGAAACCCATTGTTTTAATTCTTCCGATACATTGCTTGATGTAACAAGATTCGTTCCAAATTGAATCATGTCTACATTTTCATTGCACATATGCTCATACAGGTTCTCACAAGCATGTAATTCTAGTTGATCATCGCTGTCAACAAACATGATATATTTTCCCGTTGCCCCGTTGACACCATGTTTTCTAGCCTGCAGTGTTCCTTGATTTTGTTCGTGATAGATAACCTTAACTCTCTTATCCTTTGCAGACATTTGTTCTAAAATTTTTTTGGAGTTATCAGAAGAACAATCATCAATACATATAATCTCAATGTCGCGAAAAGTTTGATTCATCAGACTTTCAATGCACTTTTCAAGATAACTTTGTGTATTATAAACTGGAACAATGATCGATATTGTGCACATATGCAATTGCCTCACATTATACTTTTGAATATTATTTTTTCAAGCTCCAATAAACCTTCTTAATCCACTCTCTCCGTCCACTATGATATGGCAAAATAACATCTACAATTCCCCACATTTTGGACTTCTTAGGAATATATCGAACCTCTGGTTCAGTGGAAACAACCGGTGCGTTTGCTTCATCATCAAAACATCTACGAATTCTCCGTAAGAGCATCGGATAATACGGTGACAGTTTTGCATACTCCCAGAAACACTCTGCAAAATCGCAGTCTACAACATCCCATGGTTTCTGATATCCTGCGTAATGGATCAGATACGGCTGTTTGCGGGCTGCGGAATATTCCTCAAAGAGTTTTCTTGGTGCCATCTTAAGGATCTGCATACGGCTGCGTCCCGGCTCCTGCCAGTCCATTAATGTATTCCACTGCTGTGGAATATATGTAACCTTGTTTTTACAGATAATATTTAAAACATCCTGATCATGACACCGGAATGACTGGGAGAGTGCCAGCTTGATCATCTTCTGGGATGATGCCGTCTTTCGAAGGCCATCAAGGTCCAGGATCAGAACTCCCGCCTGAAAATAGTCGTATGGACTATCCAGTCCCAATGTTTCAGTTGCGTAAGTCTGCCAGTTATTCTGATTTAAGTTTAACTGCCCGGCAACGTCAATATCCTTTGCCGCACCGATGATTGCACCCTTTAAATCCAGATCGTAAAGCTCTGCAACATCCCGATCAGCAACCATATCACAATCCAGATATAAAATCTTATGATAATTCGGCATGATCTCCGGAATGATCAGGCGGTAGTATGTTTCTACCGATAAATGCTGGTCTACAAATAATTTTTTGGCATCAAAATATTCACATACACGCGCAAACCGGATTGAAATATTATCCTTGCCTTTTGCAGCCGATTTGATCAAGCGCTGGTTTCGCTCAGAAATATCATTATATAAAATGATAAGATCATAGTTTCTTTTCTCTGATGCATTCGCGATCATGGAACGGATCATGATATCCAGATACGGAGAAAACCGGTTATTTGCAGATAAGACAACTGGAACTGCATCTTTATAAGCAGGCTCTAAAACAGCATGTGGTGCTGTATCCTGGAATAAAGTCTTCGGAAGCTCAAATGCCTTGATCCCTTCCTGTTTTTTCAGGTATGAATAGTAAATGCCACAAAGACGCTCTGCAAGGTATCCCATGACACGGTATTCTTCTACGCTATACCATGTTGTATCGATCTGCTTTTCTGCCTCAAATAAAATATCAAAAAGCCATTCACAGTACTTCCGGTAAACGTCCTTTTTCATGATAAACATATTGCATTCATGTGCAACATTGGATTTCATATATTCATCTGCAATCTCTGAAAATTCTGGATACTTCTGTTTTAAAATTTTTAATGTAAGATCCAGATCTTTTCGATGCTGGAATGGAACAACGCCATACTCATGGTAAACATCCATCGGGCAGTCTTCTTCCATCTCCTGAGGATATTTTCTGCCTTTTACAGAGATCACATCATACTGGGTAATTACTTTTTTCATAGTAACCGGATCAAGCTTGAGCTCTTTAATTGCTTCATCGTCGATTCGGTCATATACAATATTTCCCCATCCATCTTCACGTGTGATGGACGGATCAAATGCAAAATATCTGCGATAATGGAAGAATCCATAATAATCCGCATCATCATTTTTCCATGCCCAATATTGAGCTGTCAATTCACAGTATGTTTTATTCCGATCAGAAATATTGTCACCTTCATTATCATGAAGCATTCCTTCCAGTTGATTTCCGGAAAAAGCTGTCCCGACCTGGATCGGACAAAGGTATGGATTTTCCGGAACATATGAAGGTTTATGACATACCACATAAATCTTAATATTAGGATCTTTATTCATCGTAATAATTCCTCTCACGGATGTATATCACATCTAAAATGCTGCATTATCTTTTTTTCTAAATACTCTCTTTGGAATATAGCCGATCGTATACACGATTCCGTGATCCAGGACACACTGTACTGCACCGCGGAATATATTTTTATGATTATTATTTCCGGTCTTACCGGTTGCTCTGTTCATCCGCCCCAGCATAATTTCATAATACGCTGTCCCTCTCGCACACTCCCAGAACTGCATTCCAAAATCCATTTCCGGTTCAAACCATGGCTTTTGCGGGCCTGCGTAGTGGATGATTTTCGGATTTTTTCTGGCTTCCTGGTACATCTCATTCAGCCATCTCGGTGCCAATGCGATAATCTGATTGATTCTTACACCGGCAAAATCGACCATGACGTTCCAGCTCATATCGATATATTTGACTGCGCCTTCACACAGTTTATTTAAAATATCCTGATCAAGCAGCTGCCACTTTTCCGAAACTGCAAAGTCCAGAATCTGTTTCGTTGTATATCGTTTGCGGAATTCCTCAAGGTTTAAAAGCAAGACACCTGCTTGAAAATACTGGTAGGGTTCTTTTAATTTCAGGACCTTATCGGTATATTCTTTTTTATCCTTTTCATATCCGTTATATAATCCAGCAGTATCTGCATCATAGCACGCTGCCAGGAGATAGCCGTCAATATTTTCATCATAAATCTTTGCAACGTCATCCATCGCGATCATATCAGAATCAAGATAAAGGACTTTATCGTAGTTTGGTAACAACTCCGGTAATACAAGACGATAATAAGTTTCTTTACTAAAATGTCCACGAATATAGAATATGTATTGATCAATTAATACACTCGGATCAATCACCCGTAAAGAAATATTGCTCCATGCAGAAAGCAATTTTTCTACGTGTTTTACATTGATATCCGAAACATCCTGAGACAGCAAAAGAATATCGTAGTTCTTTTTACTATCGCTATGCTCTGCAACCGATTTCAAAAATGTAGCACAATACGGAATAAAGTAATCGTTCGCCGCAACTGCGATCGCTACATTGTTTTCTGAAAAGGCAGGGGCAGTCCACTTCGCCTGAGCTAACGTCATCTTCTGATCTGTTTTCAAAAAGAGAACCGTCTGGAGTCTTTTTACCCTGAGACTCTTTTTCTTCTCCATATACCAACAGAACACCGTCAACAAACGTTCCGCGAGATGTCCGGGCGTACGGTAACCTTCAACCGTATATTTGCTCATGTCTGTTTGTTTCTCGAATTCAAAGAGGATATTAAACAGCCAGCTCATATATTCATGAAAAAGCTCTTTTTTCATGATATACATATTGCAAAGGCAGGTCTTTCTGCCTTTCATGACATCTTCAAAGGTATCCAGATAATCCGGATATTTAACGGCGATGATATCACGCACCAGATCCAAATCCCGGATATTTAAGGATCTTCCATTTTTATATTGCTCATACACAGACGTATTTCTGTCCGGCATTTTTGCAACATTTTTTTCTTCCGATAAAACTATATCGTATGTTTCAACCAGATTTCGGATACAGTCATCGTTCAGATTATATTTTTTCAGGCAGGTATCGTTTAAGCGTTCCTCCGTGATATTCTGCCATGAATCTAACGGATATTTGTTCTCTGAAAAATTCAGATATCTTCTGTAATGAAAAAAGCCATAGTAATCTGCATCCAGATTCTTCCATGCCCAATATTGTGCCGTTAATTCACAGTACATTTTATTTTTTACAGAAATATTGTCACCGCTATTATCCTGAATATAACCCTCAATATGCTTGCTGCGCAGATCAGCTCCAACTTCGATCGGAAGCATGATCTCACTGTCAGGCACAATGCTCTGTTTATGACACGAAATTAAAATCTTTATGTTTCCCACAACTGTTCCATGATACTTTTTTTATAAAAGTAACCCTTTCGTTTAGCTCAGTGCCTCCATATAGGCATCTCCAACCGTTTCCACATCCCCGATCATTCTGACCGTTCCTTTATCGAGCCACAGTGCATGATCACATACACTCTTTACTGACTCAATGGAATGTGACACATACAAAAGCGTGGTCCCGTTCTTTCGCATATCACTCATTCTCTGCTCACACTTCTGCTGGAACGCATAGTCTCCGACAGAAAGGACTTCGTCGCAGATCAGGATATCCGGTCTTACGACCGTTGCGATCGCAAAGCCAAGACGGGCCGCCATACCGGAAGAATAGTTCTTGATCGGCATATCAAGGAAATCCCATAGCTCTGCGAAATCAACGATCTCATCAAAATGCTGTTCCATAAACTGCTTATCGTATCCAAGAACAGCTCCGTTTAAGAAGATATTCTCCCTTGCGGTGAGGTCACCGTCAAATCCGGCCCCAAGCTCGATCAACGGGGCGATCGAACCGTTGATCAGGACTTTTCCCTTATACGGTTTTAAGATCCCGCAAATCAGCTTCAGTAATGTTGATTTTCCGGATCCGTTTGTACCGATGATTCCCCAGGCCTCTCCTTTTTTTACCTCAAAGCTTACATCTTTCAATGCGAAAAATTCTTTGAACATCAGTTCTCTGCGGACCAGTTTTACAAAGTATTCCTTAAGATTGTCGATCCGCTCGGAGGCCATATTAAAGCGCACGACAGCATGTTCAACGCGCACTGCATATTCGTTATTCATAATTTTGTCCCCATTCAATTAAATATACAGGATAAAACGATCCTGGCTCTTTAAAAAGGCCAGTGTACCAACTCCCAGCATAATAAAAGCAACTACAAAGCCGTATAAAACCATTCCCATATCCGGGCAGGCTACATCAAGAACGATCGTCCGGAACTGGGTGATATAGGTGTATAACGGATTAAAAGTTTTGATCGCTGTCTGTAAATTTTCAGGGAGCTGACTGAGCGGATAAAAGATCGGAGTAACGTACATCCATGCAGTTAAAAACGCACTGTAAATATACTGAATATCTCTGAAAAATACATTTCCAGCTGCTAAAAGCATTCCCAGTCCCAGTGAAAAAATATATACCTGAATAAGGATAACCGGAATAAAAAGCATATTCCAGCTGAACGTAACTCTGCAAAAAATAAATACAAGAAGCATTGCGCCTAATGCAAAGAGTGTGTTGACGAATGAACTGGTCACTTTCGATAAAGTAAAGATATACTTTGGCACATATGTTTTCTTTAATAGTGCCGCATTTCCCGTGATCGACCACATCGCCTGGTTTGTTGATTCCGAGACAAAGTTAAAGATTGTCTGACCAACGATCAAATATACCGGATAGCTCTGAATATCAAAACGGAACATATTGGAAAATACGAGTACCATGATTCCCATGATCATTAACGGGTTTAAGATACTCCATACATATCCGAGGAAACTTCTCCGGTACTTTAGTTTAATATCTTTCATGACCAGCTGCGATAACAGCGGCTTATAGTGCTGAAAGGTTGCCAGCCTTTTTATGAATTTACTCATCGTGATTTCAGATTCTCCTCCGTTTTTGCTTCATTTTCTTTTTCGAGTTTATGATTATGTCTCAATCTATTATAAACCCCGGAATGCAGCATCTTCTCATACATCGGATACGAAATTCCAAATCGGTTCATCCAAAGATAAATCCGGAACTTCCTGCTGACGCGGTTCCAGATTTCCGGATTCAGATTTCGGATCATTGTATTGTACCGAAGACAATCGCTGCGTCCTGTTCTTTTATTCGGATTCATGATACATCCTGCTACATAGTAGCTTAGAATGACACCTTCTGCTTTTTTGTAGATGTATTCCTTCGCTGCATCTGAAAATTCCGGATGTGCATTATAATGGCGGATCAGATCCTCCGTTACTTTTTCCACATGGCTCATTCGTTTTAATCGGTTCGTGACCGATACGCTCTGTTCCGCGTTTCCTACCAAGTACTGATACAGATACAGGTCGATCGGATAAATGCTTGCCGCATACGAGCAAGGGATCGTTGTGTATTCATGATCTTCATAGAAGATTTTTTCCGGCAATTCATAGCGGTGTCTCTGGTAAAATTCCCGGTTATAACAGATTCCGTGGAATGCAAAACAACGGTCAAATTTCTTCCAGTTTTGTACGACATCCTCCAATGTATAGGTCACTTCATACCGGTCCAGGAACATTTTCCAGACCGTTTTTTCTCCGGTCTTCATATCGACCTGGTGATATGGATTTAAAACGACGTCCGCTGTGCATGCTGCCAGCTTGTCAACAAACTCCTTTAAGTTTTCTGTGACTACCCAGTCATCCGCATCGATCACCTTCAGATATCGCCCGACAGCTGCTGCCGTTCCCGCATTGATTGCGGAACCATGTCCGCCGTTTTCCTTTGAGATCAGGCGAAACAGCTCCGGATATTGTTTTACATAGTCTCCGGCGATCCGGGCGGTCCGGTCTTTCGATCCATCATCCACAATGATTACTTCCATCTGTTCGATTGCCTGCGGATTCAAAAAGGACGAGAGACATTTTTCCAGATATTGTTCCACATTATAGGATGGTATGATAAACGATATGATTTTGTCCATAAAAACCTCTTTGCATATTTTCTATCTGCACATGCTCCTGACCATCAGATTTACCAGATAATATGTATGATACTGTGTTTTTCTCAGCAGTGAGACTGCCTTGTTGATATTGCTGTCGTAGATGTCCCGGTATTGAGTTTTCAGATTCTGATCATACTGCTTAATCTGCTGTTTTTTCTTTGCAGATGGTGAAAAGCTGAGCATGATCTTGAATTTGCCGGCAATGACGCGGGCGATCAGTCTTGCAATGTACTGTTTTTTGATTTCCGTACACGGGACCTGATTACCAAGTTGGCGATAAAATTTCAGCAGCGATTCCAGTACCTTGTTGTAATTCTCCTCATTCTTCTGCATCTTCTCAAGTCCGACGCTCTGTCCCGCCCGTCCAAGGCGATAGTAATAGACAAATCCATCCACAAAGCAGATCGTCTTTACATACGGGATCGGGTAAGTGATGTACTCGGTATCGACGTAGTAACAGTGCTCATCAATGTGGATCTGATTTTCGCGGAGAATTTCTGTTTTGATCGTCATGTTATGCATCTTCATATAGAGCTTGTCCGCGATCGAATCAAACGAGTACGTTTTCTGGTATTCCACTCCCTCAAACGGGATCGTGATCTCTGCTTTTGTCTGGAATTTCGTCTTGTCGGCCTCGCCATTGTCGTAAGTCCATAAGAATCCGGAATAGACAACATCTGCGTTACTTGTCTTTAAGGTCCGGACCAGATCGCAAAAAGCTTTTTCGCCAACCCAGTCATCGGCATCGACCACTTTGAAATACGTTCCCCGCGCATTTGCGATCCCGCAGTTGATCCCGGAGCCATGCCCGCCGTTTTCTTTTGTGATCACACGGTATGTATCCGGATACTGCCGGACATATTCCTCAGCGATCTCAAGGGAATGGTCCGTAGATCCGTCATTGACGATCAGGATCTCAAGATCTTCCATCAGCTCCGGAATTTTAAAGGATTCCAGATTGTCTCTGAGATATTTTTCCGCGTTGTAAGTCGGAACGACTACTGTTAATATTTTTCCCATCTTTTTGTCCATTCTATTCTTTTAAAGCCGGATCCTCCCAAAGACCTTCCTCGAAACCATCCGTGGATTCTTTCATGAGAAGAACCTTCGGTGTCATAAGGATCAGCTTTAAGTCAAGCCAGATCGAGTAGTTCCGGATATAGGTCAGATCCAGTTTCAATTTGTCGTAGCTGGTCGTACAGTAACGTCCATGTACCTGTGCATATCCGGTGAGTCCTGCCTTTACTTTCAAACGGTACTCGAACTCCGGGATATTTTTTGTGATAACTTTCACGAGCTCCGGCCGTTCCGGTCTCGGTCCTACCAGGCTCATATCGCCTTTGAGGATATTTAACAGCTGCGGAAGCTCATCCATACGCGTTGCGCGTAAAAACCGTCCGACCGGAAGAATACGTGGATCTTTTTCGCCCGCTTTTACCGGTCCGCTTTTCTTTTCCGCATCGACGATCATCGTCCGGAACTTATAGATCCGGAAGATCTTTCCGTCCTTCGTCAGGCGTTCCTGGGTGTAGAAAACCGGTCCTTTATCGGTATTCCAGATCAGGAATGCGATGATCAGGAAGAACGGGCTCGTCACAAGGAGCATCGCCCCCGCAACGATGATATCTTCGATCCGTTTTACGACTGCCTGATCCCAGGCAAGACCGCCGTCATTTCTCGAAAGATACAGCGGGGAATCGAAGATATTGAGTTCTACCGAAGTGCGAAGCAGGATATCGCTGATCTTCGGGACCGTATAGCTGCGGATATTTCTTGCATAGCAGAGTTTCATGAGCTGGTTTCGCGCTCTCGCCGGGATATCTCCGATGATCACACCGTCATAATCTTCTGCCTGTTTGATGATCCGCTCCAGGCCTGTGTCGATCGAGATATTTTCCGCGATCTCATATTTATCGTCGCGGGTATCGATCCTGTTCACAAGGTGGAACATCGGTTTCTTTCCGTAGATCAGCAGAAGTCTCCGTTTCGGGAACATCGCCGCATAGATTTTTTTGAATGCGAGTGCCCAGAGCAGGACCATCACGAAATCCAGGGCAGTGAGTCCTAAAAGCGCTGCCGGATTATGCATTTTCTTGTCGAACAGAACGACCTGAACATACGAAAAGGCATTGACTCCGACAATCGAGAGCATATGGGAGTATACAAGTGCCCAGTATTTATAGATCCCGACCTTCAGACCGCCGTACAGCCGGTGCAGCACCAGAGACAGGATCAGATATTCGCCTGCGATCAGCCAGTTTCCGCGCCGCCAGAAGGCCACTGTCATATTTCGGTTATAGTAGTTCATCCACACATAATAATAGGCGGCCAGTTCCAAGAGCACGATGATCGCCGAGCCGGCAAATTTTACCACGCGCTTATATGGCTCAAAGTTGTTATTTATCTTTTTAGCATTCATTCCATTTATGATTCCTTAATCGTAACTTCATCCGGTCTTTGCAGCTGCCCTTAGCATTCTGTCGCTGACCATTTTCTGATCGATCCGGTAAAAGCTGTGCTGTAATCCCGGAAAATTTTTGCTTCAATTCATTTAGTTTATTCAATTAAGCAAAAAAACCCTTATTACAGTATACCACCTAATGGGGCTTTTCGCAATATTGGGTAAATGGGTCTTCCATCCATTTATGGGTTATTTTCATCTTATTTTACACAGTTTCACTTTTCCAAACTGAAAATTCCTTATTTTGATACACCACAGGGGCATTGTGATCCGTTTTTCGTTCACATGCCCCTGTTTGTAATTTCTTATTTGCGAAGTGTTTTATGTCCTCACGGTTGTCTGAACTGCTATATGCTTCTTTCCATCCAGACAGCTGCGTTCACTGATTTGATTTTCCACAATCTGCAAGCAGTTCATACGCACAATCCCGCCGCTCCAACAGCTATATTCACTGGTTTGTCTTTTCGTAATACCCAGTGTCTTAGCAATTGCAAATTTCTCATTACTATCCGGAGTCTTAACAGTTTCCGTTTTCTCCCGGCACTTCCATACCTCTATATTTGCAATTTCCCTGCTAATGCTTTCCCGCCTCTTCTACTGCTGCTTTCTTAATTTTTTCTCATACAAAAACCGCCGCAGCGAATTCGGCATCAGACTCACCAAAACCCGAACTACCGTCATCGGCAGGAACTCTCCGAATGTGATGACCTGATTCCGGTACATTTTCACGCGGAAATCGATCACGCACTTCGCGTACCTGATCCCGCCCCGCCGCTGGTGCATTCCGTCGATCCGCATGTAAAGCAGCGTGTCCGGCAGGTTTGCAAATTGTGCATGGTCCCGGTACATCCGCACCCAAAGGTCGTAGTCCTCGAAATACGGGCATGGCTGATATCCTCCGGCGGATTCCACTCTTGATTTCCGGAACATCACGCACGGATGGTTGATCGGATTTCTCTGTTTGATGTAGGCGGCTATCTCTTTCTGTGTTTCCGGTACGGTCTTATAGGAGATCACCGCTGTTTCCGCCGTTTTTCCATCGAGCGCATCTCCCTGAAACTCCGCGATCGTTCCGCTCACCGCGTCGACCTCCGGATGTTCTTCCAGAAATTTCAGCTGTTTCTCGCATCGGTCCAGCACCGAAAGATCATCCGTATCCATCCGTGCGATCCACTCGCAGGAGCAATACTTGAGTCCTTCGTTCAGCGCTTTCCCGAGACCGCCGTTTTCCGGAAGGCGGACTACGCGAAAGATCACTTTCTGGTTGTTGTTTTCCTGTCTCTGACTTTCCTGAGGATTTTTTCCCTGTATCTTGCCTTTCTGACAAGTATCTCCTTGCTGATCGTTTTCCGATAGGCCATTTCCCTGCAAACCGCTTTCCCGCAAATCCAGGATTTTCTCTGTATTTTTCAAGAATCGGCTCTCATACTCCGCGATCACTCCGTCCAATGCCTCTGTCAGCGGTCCGTCGCAGACCAGCACCACCTCTTCCGGCGGCACCGTCTGCCCCAGAACACTCTCCACCGCCGCCCGGAGATATTCCGGATTTTCTTTTTGATATACCGACATCAAAACTGAATATGCTTGTTTCACGATACTGGGCCACCTGATAATGTTTTCTTTTTAATTTCTTCCGATCTGAAACTGGATTTCACATCAACTTCCCGTTTCTCACTCTACCTCTTCTCATACGTCTCCGGTGTATAATGGATCACTCTCGTACCGCTATTCTCAAACTCAAACGGCACATATAAGAGTTCTTCCATCGCCTTGTGGACCTGTTCCTGTTTATCCGGCTCAACGTAGAATAAGAGGAATCCGCCGCCGCCGGCTCCAAGAAGCTTTCCGCCGAGCGCACCGGCCTCGATTCCTTTCGCGTAGAGTCCGTCGATGGAATCCGTGGAGATCCGGTTGGAAATTCCGCGTTTCAGCTTCCAGGTATAGTCGAGAAGTCGGCCGAATTCGTTGAGGTCCGTCTTGGAAGTCAGAACTTTCTCCGCGTCATCGACAAGAGACAGCATCTCAAGGAGCTGTGCCTGTTTATCGACAAGCGCTTTCTCCGTTGTCTGCTGGATATCGGAGGAAAATCTCGAAAATCCGGTAAAGAAGAGCATCAGGTTATTGTTTAACTGTGTCTTCCGCTCCGGGGAGATGATCACCGGATTTACCTCGTATCCGTCTGCATTGAAGTTGATCCTGTTTAATCCACCGAATGCCGCCGCGATCTGGTCCTGAACGCCACCGCTCTCGTTGCAGAGGACACGTTCTAAGTAGATCGCATCATCTGCGAGTTTTCTCTTATCCGCATATTTTCCTTTTAATGCATAGAATGCGTTTAACATGCCGACTGCGAAGGAACTGCTCGTTCCGAGTCCGGATCTCGCCGGAAGGTCTGCCTCGTAAGTCAGGCGGATTTCCTGCATATCCAGATACTTCATCGCCTCGCGGATCGCCGGGTGGTTGATGTCGTTGACATCTGTCACGCGCTCGATCTTTGAGTAGGAAAGCTCGGTCGAATAGTCAAAAAAGCGAGGCAGATGACGCACATTTACATAGCAATATTTATCAAATGTCGTGGAAATGACGGCTCCGCCGTGTTCCTTATAAAAGTCTGGGAAATCCGTTCCGCCGCCGAAAAAAGACATGCGGAAAGGGGTCTGTGTAATGATCATGGTTTTTCTGTTCTCCTGTGATTTACTCTATCAATCGTTTACTCTCTGGCTGCTCGCATCGCCTCTGTCCATCAAAATTTATGGCAAACAAGCCAGTACCCTCGCTGCGATGCTGATATCTCTTGTCCATTTAATTTTACGCAGCTATATATCATTTATTTCTGACGTTTTCACTCAGCAATTCCTAACATTTAACTGTTCTCTTCTGCTGAGTTTTCATATTTTATCTTAACGATCTTCGCTTTTCAAGATCTTCTCCACCGCATCCAGCAGATTTTCACACACCAGATCCGGCTTCACGTCGTATTTCTTATCCTTCCCGGCTTCCCCGGTCAGCACAAGCGCTGTCCGCATTCCCGCATTCACGCCTGTCTGGATGTCCATCGTCGTATCCCCGATCATCCAGGATTCCTTGAGGTCAATGTTGAACCGCTCCGCCGCCTTCTCGATCATCCCGGTCTTCGGCTTTCTGCACTCGCACGGGATCTTATAAGCCGGATTCTCCTCCGGGTATCCTTTGTCCGGATGGTGCGGACAGAAGAAAACATCATCCAGGAACACGCCTTCTTTTCCAAGAAGTGTTTCCATCTTCTTATGGATATTTTCCACATCTTCGATCCCACAGAGACCTCTCGCAACAACCGGCTGGTTCGTGATCACGATCCCGAGTTTTCCGGACTGGTTGATCTTCCGGATCGCATCGACCGCACAGTCTTCCAGAACGAAGTCATCCTCTTTGTATACTAGTCCCTTATACTGGTTGATCGTACCGTCACGGTCCATAAAGATACAGCGCTGCTTATTTTTCAGGCATTTATCCGCGATCACGCCTCGCGTGATGTCTGCCAATGTCTGCTGCACACGGTCAACCGTACCAACATCCTTCACATACTCCGGGGAGCAATAGCCGTAGATCGACTCTCCCGCGTCCAGCATTCCTTTGATCACATCGTTCTCCAGATTCCTTTTCACCGGCTCCGGCACGTAATCGCAGATCTTCTTTTCAAACACAAAAATTCCTGCGTTGACGCAGTTCTTATACCAGTAATCGCGGACATTGTGCTTCGAGTCGAACGCCGTTACCTTATCATTCGCATCCAGGACAAGAAGATCCGAGTCAAACGGATGTCCGTTCGGATGAACAAATAATGTGGCAACTGCGCCTTTTTCCTCATGGAACCGGATCATGCGCTGAAAATCAATATCGAAGAACAGATCCCCGGACATCATCACAAACCGGTCCCCGTGGATCATGTCTTTCAGATAATAAAAGGATCCCGCAGTCCCGAGCGGTTCCGTCTCCTCAAAATACCGGATGGAAACGCCAAACTGCTCTCCATCGCCAAAATATTCCTTAATTTTATTTCCGAGATGTCCGATCACCATGATCAGATCCGTGATCCCATTCTCTTTTAGCCTTTCGACCTGCCATAAAAGCAGCGGTTTTCCGGCAACCGGGACCATCGGCTTCGGGATCTCATCCTTTGTGAGCGCCGCCAGTCTCGTTCCCTTTCCGCCGGCCATGATGACTGCCTGCATTGTTCGTTCCTCCCTGTGTTTGTCTCTGCTTTGATTTTCCTGTTATTCAGCTTTTTCTTCCGCTTTGTCGGCCGTTTTCTTTCTTCCGACTCCCATCGCAAGAAGCTGTAAGATGATTGGCATTGCGATCGGCAGGTTGATATTGACAACCGCCTGGATCGCATACGCGGTAACGGCTAACATCACTGCTGCCACGATCGGCTGCTCCTTGATCTTCTTCGCCATCGCAACGATCGAAGAAACCATAAATACAAGGTAAGACGCCATTCCGACGAAACCGGTCGTTACCAGATAATGTAAGTACTCATTATGTGCACTGTCGAAGATCACCATATGTCCGTTCTGCATTTCGCCCGGATAATAATACTGCATGATCAGTGCAAACGTATCCGGTCCATATCCGAAGATCTTCTGGAGAAGATTCAGCTTCTTTGTATAGATCTCCATCGCGCGCTTCCACACATATCCACGCTGGGTTCCCCACTCATCATTGAATACAGCGTAGGAGCTGAGCGCGCCATACTTATCTGCATGACCTCCAAGGTTCGCATCATAAAGGACGAAAAGAACCGCAAGGCAGACAACCGCGATCACACCGATCCAGATATAGACTGCGATCTTATTCATAGAATCGTCCGTTGTCCTGTTCATCAGGGCCTGTGGTTTTCTGTTCATAAAGATAAGTACCACAGCGATCACCCAGAGAAGCACTACAAGTACCGGAAGAAACTTCGTCCCCGCGATCAGATTAAACGCACTGTCGATCCCGAGAACGGATGCCGCATACGCCTTATTGATCCCGTTGATGCAGAGGATCACCGTAAAGAATGTCGCTAGGGAGATCACATATCTGCGAAGTCCTGTCTTTGTCTGAAACAGCCATAACGGTGCCAGACCGAAAATCGCTGCGAGGGACAGATATGCGTTATCACTGCTGCCCATGATCAGCGCAAAGCTTGTCAGGATCATATTTCCGTAGTACCAGAACATTCTCTTCTGGTTTTTCTCCTGTGTAAACAGGATCATTGAGATTGCTAACAGCGCTGCCACATAGATCGTATAAGTATTGATATTTCCGAATGTGGAAGTATAGATGGATTTCTGTGTATCCATCATATTTACCTTAAATCCAAGGATATCCATCTGGAAGTAGTCAGTAATTCCAAACACGCATACAAACACGCCGACTGCGAGGAATGCGTCCAGATACCACTGTTTTAACCGGTAAAAACGGGTGACAAGGAAATATGTCATCATGTAGATCGTCATGAGGAATACGCCGTTATAACGTCCGGATGTTCCCCAGAATGCCTCCCATCTCCAGTCCTTGCACAGGATCCAGGAGATCACGTTTGTGAGCCAGAAAACGACCATCGCCCAGTCCCCGACGCTCATGCTCTTTCTCCATGTCTGGAAATTGAACTTCGAGAACCACTCGAGCATCTTTCCGCTCGCGAGGCCATATCCGCCCATGATCACAAGCGCAGCGATCGCAACAACACTGTAAAACTGATATTTTGTCTCCAGGATATCAAAATAGAAATCGTGGAACACAAGCGGGAGCACGCAGAGTACGATCAGCGTGAACGCCCCCATGATCAAAGCAACATTATCCCGATAGCTGCTTTTCGTATCCTCTTTCTTCTTTATTCTGTTTGCCATGATTTACTTCCTCGTATTATAAAGTAGTAGTGTTTATAGACCCTCTCCAAGGTCTGTATCATGTACCGTCAGAAATACCGTGGATCGTTTTTTCTCTCTTCCACCCGTATGTCATAAAAAATCTATTATATTATAACATCCTTCGACTTTTCCCGCAACTTGCGCCACCGGGAATTTCCTTCCTTTTGTGGGGTTTTTTATGAAATTATTATTAAATAATACAAATACAGCCACAGGCATACCTTTGGACCGGTCTGTCTGTGGCTGTATTGTTTTCATTTTTTTTCACCCTGCACCGTTTCTTATAAAAAGCAATTCCGTAACAGAGAACTGTTTCGTACTCATCCGCATATTCATCTGCATACATCCGATCATTGATCTGGTCGATCGCGCGGTCACAATCCATTTCCATCCGGTCCGATGTTTTCGAATATTTTGCCTCGAAGATCGCGACACGCCCATTAGTATCGTCGTAGATTACGACATCACTTCTGCCTTCTCCGTGCTCCTTATTGGAGTCCACCGTATAACCGGCTCCTGTAAAGATTCCTGCGAGGAATGCATGGTAAAAGTCTTCTTTGTAATCATGGTAACTGATCGTTTTTCTAAGAAGTTTTGCCATCTCCTCGGTAATAATCTCCGCATTTCCAGACCAGACTGCCTCAAATAATCTGCTGCGATTCCAGATTTTTGCAGAATCAGCAAACCATTTTTTCACGGTTGTCTCGAAGATTTCCCTGATCTCCTCATTCGGGATTACAAGCGCAACTGTTCCTTCTGGAAGTTCCCCATTGTAGTTCTGATCGCGCGCTCTCGTCAGATATCCGGTCAGGTACAGAATACTCCAGAGATTCTCTTCCGAAGAATGCAGATAATCATATGTCAAATTTTCATCAATATACTGAATGATCGCTCCACCGGAAAGCAATGTTTCCAGCTTTTTCGTGATATTGCTGCCTGCATAATCAATAAATGACCGTATGATCGCATTGTCACTGGTGTTCTTCCAGTAGCTCGCCGGTTTTGCTTTCGGATTATGCTGCAGCTCCAGAATATAGTTCATAACATCCCATGGACAATAAACGTCAAAATTTCCAAAATGATATCCATCGTACCATTTTTTCACACTTTCCGAATGTTCTTCTGCCCCAGCATCTTCAAGGATCCTGTCCACCTCATCCTGCACAAATCCGTAAAAAATAAGCCTCGTCTATTCAACTTTCCTCCCCTCAAGATTGAGGGGAGGGGTTTCTTTTTGTGTGCCGCCGGGCGCACAAGCAAAAAATCGGGCAGGAATAATTCCCGCCCGATCTGTTTGCAATTAGAATTTCTAATTTTTCAAGATAAATAAATTATTTACCCTGTACAAAACCGCTGATGTCAACATCTGCTACGTTAGAGGTAACACCGCTCTCGATAGCATACTTGAACTGACCAGTTGTCTCGTACTTAGCGTCATCAGCTTTGATCAGAACATCTCCGTCCTCTTTGTATTCTGTATTTGCAGAATGCTGAATTGTACCGTTAGAGTTAACGATAAATTTCTTTCCAGCAACTTCTGCTAACTGATACTTGTAGTCATCAGCCTGGATCTGGAGACCATAGTAGTAAAGCTTGTTGCTCTGGTTACCGATAACACCTGCACCCTTAGCATAGCCATAGCTATCTTTGGTGTAGAAGTAGAACTTGTAGGAATCACCTGTGTTATCTTTAACAGTCTGAGCGCCTGTCTTCATGGAACCATCATCAGATCCACCAAAGTAGAACATGGAGTCCTTAGCGGAATCGTTCTTGAGCATGTAGAACTTGGAGAGCATTACGCCATCCTCACGGAACCAGTAATCTTTGGAGTTAACTTTCTTCTTGTTAACTTTCTGCTCTTCTGCAGCACCATCATATACAAGGTTGCCCTCTTCGAGTTTGTACTTCTGAGCGTTAGAAGCGGACTTTGCATCTGCATCAGCTCTGTAGAGTTTACCATTCTTATCGAACCAGAACCACTCTTTATCATCTTCCTCTTCTTCTGTATCGCTCGGAAGCCATGTCTTTAACCATTTATTCTTCTTTGCGTGTCCGTCATCCTCATCACCACAGTAGTAAACTTCGCTGTCTGCATAATCGCTTAAGAGGATCATATCCTGCTCTTCGTCTTCCTTATCTAACTGAACAAAGTTCTTTGTCTTGGAATCAGAACGAGCTACCCAGCCAACCTGCATCTGACCTTCCTCGTTGAAGAGGTAGATCTGGCCGTTGATGTTGGACTGCTTGCCTGTTGCCGGCTTACCAGTAGCTTTCTTTAAGTAGTACCAGTACTCGTCTGCATCTGCATCGTCGTCATCTGTGCCCGGCTCTGTATCTTTAACCCATGCACCCTCTACACGAGCACCTGTCTCGTCGCAGTAGAATGTGTGGTCAGCTTCATAACCAGTAGCCTCGTTTACAGAAGATGTGCCGTCACCAGTTGTTACCCAACCTGTGAGCATTTTTCCGTCTGTATCAAAGTAGTAGGTTTTTCCTTTGTATGTGATCTTCTCGTTCTCAGCTCTCTTACCATTGGACTTGAAGTAGTACCACTCCTCATCAGCTGTGTCATCATCATACGGAGTTGTTAATCTCCAGTCGTTTGTGATCTTAGCACCGCTGCTGTTTACGAAATAGTAGGAACCATCATAGTCAACCCACTCGGAGCGAACGAGCTGTCCGTCATCTCCTACATAGTACTCTTTACCATTGCTGGAGCAGAATACGTTTGTATATGCGTCACCGTTTTTGTCGTAGCAATACCACTCGCCATCAACCATCATCCAGGTTCCCTTGGAAGCTGCGAAAGATGTCATGGAAGCGCCTAATGCTAACAGAGCTGCTGCGGATACTACTGCAGCAATTTTAGTCTGCTTTCTCATAATTAATGCACTCTCCTTTTGTTTTTTTGAAACGCTTTTTGAAATTCCTAATTGCATTACGAAGCCATTATACTTCCGATAAGTAAAATTATCAATAGTTTTTTTACAAAAAATGAAGATTTTTTAATAAAGGGAACTATCTTACTGCGCTTCCAGAAATACTCTGTACCTCGAATACACTGGTATTATAGTATAATTTCTTAAGAATTTCCATATCTTTTTTGTTTTTATTTTCTTACGAAATTCTTACACGAGCGCCATTTTATGGTGTTTTTGTACTGATATTAGTACAATTTGCTTGTTTTTTCACTTTGTGGCAGCTTTGTGGCAGGAATGTGTCATAATGGTATGTTCATTTTGATGCATGACCGCGGATGTTTTGAACATTGCGAATTCATATTCAAAATATCATCTTGTATTATCGGAAGTACGTGTTATAATGTTCATATATAGCTATTGTTTTTACTATTTTGAACACGTTCATTTTATCAGTTTCTTCCTTATTATTAAACATATATTTTCAGTCACAAACGTGTGGACACTCTCCCACGTTTCCATGGCCGCATGTTTCATGATAAGTGTCGCAAACATGATTCAACTGATTCGGAGGATGACTATGGATCGTTTGGGATTACTCTGCAGAAATATTTATGAGAACAACAAGATGACACAGCGGGAGCTGGCGGCAGCGATGGATCTTTCGCTCGGGACCTGCAACCATCTCGTGAAGGATGGGTTGGCACAGGAGCTCTTCACGTTTGATCCGGCTGAGGGGACTTATTCCTTATTAAAGGGCGGTGTGGATCTTTTAAGAAAATACCGGATGGACAGCGCCGTGATCCTGGCGGCAGGATTCGGGTCCAGATTTGTACCACTGACATTTGAGACGCCGAAGGGACTTTTAGAAGTCTATGGCGAGCGCATGATCGAGCGCCAGATCAAGCAGCTCCATGAGGCCGGTGTCACAGATATCACAATCGTGGTCGGTTATTTAAAGGAGAAGTTCGAGTACCTGATCGACAAATTCGGTGTCAAGCTTCTCTATAACCCGGAATACCACAACAAGAACACGCTAACAACACTCTACCGCGCCCGCGAGTGTTTTATCGGGAGAAACACATATCTTCTCTCTTCTGACAACTGGATGCGGAACAACATGTACCATACTTATGAATGCGGCGCATGGTACTCTTCCGTATTTATGAAAGGCGAGACTTCTGAATGGTGTCTTGAGACGAGCAAAAAGGGACTGCTCACCGGCGTTAAGGTCGGCGGCGCGGACTCCTGGGTCATGTATGGTCCGGTGTTCTTCTCGAAAGAGTTTTCGGAACAGTTCTTCCCGATCCTTGAAGAATATTATCATACCCCGGGAACGGAGCAGATGTACTGGGAGCAGGTTCTCGCAGACCTCTTAAACGGCGAGGTCGACAGCCATCTTCCGGGCAAGCATCACTTCCCGGTGCCGGAAATGTATATCAACAAACAGCCGGACAACCAGGTGTACGAATTTGAGAACCTTGAGGAGCTCCGCCTTTTCGATGAACGCTACCAGAATCATTCCGACAATATCGCGATGGAACTGATCTCCGAGGTCCTTCATGTTCCGGAATCTGAGATTACAGGGATCAAGTGCCTGAAAACGGGTATGACCAACAAGTCTTTCCTGTTCAAGGTCCATGATAAGTCCTATATCTGCCGAATTCCTGGTCCGGGCACCGAGCTCTTGATCAACCGGAAACAGGAAAAGGCTGTCTACGATGCCGTAAAAGGATCCGGGATCACCGAGCATGTTGTATACATGAACGGGGAGACCGGTTACAAGATTTCTGAATATTATGAGGGCGCGCGCAACAGCGATCCGCGCAACTGGGATGATGTGGCGAAATGTATGGCGCTTGTGGAAAAACTCCATGATTCAAAGCTCCATGTCGACCATTCTTTCGATATCCGGGAGCGGATCAGTTTTTATGAAGCGCTGTGCCGCGGTTACGAAAAGAAACTCTTTGAAGATTATCCGGAAGTAAAAGCTCACATGCTCACACTGCTCGACCGCCTCGACCGTCTGAACCGGCCGAAGGTCCTGTCCCATATCGACAGTGTGTGCGACAATTTCCTGTTCCTGCCGGACGGTGATATCCGCCTGATCGACTGGGAGTACTCCGGCATGTGCGATCCACTGATCGATGTGAGCATGTGCGCGATCTATTCTTATTATAATGATTTTGAGGTCGAAAAGCTCATTACGACTTACCTGCACAGGGAGCCGACTTCCGAGGAGCGGTTCGTCTACTACGCATATATCGCTCTCGGCGGATTTTTGTGGTGCCTGTGGGCAGTGTATAAGAGCAGTGTCGGCGAGGAATTTGGCGATTACACGATCGTGATGTACCGGTATGCGAAGCAGTTTTATAAGAAGATCATCACTGCGCCGGAATTTCTTGGGATCGGAAAAGCCGAATAGTTGCCGCATTTTTCTGTGAATTTTTTCAAGACGTATCTGTATTTTTATGCTATACTGAAAATACGCAGATAACGTCCATATGATCCCGGGATGGAGCTGTGATAAAATGCCAGCTGTCCCGGGATCTTTTACATTGAAAATACCGGGGCAAAGACTGTTTGACCCCGTTCTTATTGAAATACAAGTTTAAAAGGGGGATCTCCATGAGACAAAAGAAACGAGCGGCGGCGCTTCTTCTAAGTGCCGTCATGGCTTTTTCCGCTGTGAGTCCGGCGCTTCCGGCCTGGGCGGCGGCCTGGCAGAAGAACGCGTCCGGCTCCTATATTGGAAGTGATGGGTCCGTGCTTACCGGGATCCTGTCGCGGGGCGTCGATGTTTCCCAGTGGCAGCAAAATATCAACTGGTCTGCAGTCGCCGCTGATGATATCCAGTTCGCGATGATCGGAGCCCGCTACAACAACGCGGTAGACCCATATTTTGAGACAAACGTGCGCGGGGCGGCCGCTGCTGGTCTCCGGGTCGGCGTTTACCTCTACTCCTACGCGACAACAACTGCGATGGCGGAATCCGACGCAGATTTTATCCTGAACCTTATCAAGGACTACCCGATCTCCTATCCGGTCGTCCTCGACGTGGAAGCACAGGAGATGAATAATCTGACTCCGGCGCAGCTTTCTGATATTATCAACGCATTCTGTAAAAAAGTCGAGACAGCCGGATATTATCCGATGATCTATACCAATGATTACTGGATCAGCAATAAGATCGATATGACGAAGGTCCACTATGATGTCTGGATCGCCCGCTACAACGCAAAACCGTCCTACCAGGGTGCGGCATTCTGGCAGGCGTCAAACCAGGGAACCGTAAACGGGATCAGTGGAAATGTGGATATCAACTTTTCTTTTAAGGACCTGAGTGGAAAACTTCCGGCGAACCGCTGGCGCCTGATCGGGGACAAGTGGTACTATTATAAGAATTATGTAAAACAGACGGGCTGGATCAATGACGGGCAGAGCTGGTATTATCTGAATCAGGACGGGACCCAGTATAAAGGCTGGCTCCTCTTAAACAACCAGTACTACTATCTTCTCCCGACCACCGGGCAGATGAAGACCGGATGGCTGCAGGCGGAGGACGCATGGTACTATCTGAATTCCGACGGCACGATGGCAAAGGACTGGATCCAAGTCGATGGGAAATATTACTATCTGTTAAACGGCGCGATGGTAACCGGATGGCTGCGGATCGATACAGATTACTATTATCTGCGCGGCGATGGTTCGATGGTAACCGGCTGGCGGAAGATGGACGGAAAATATTATTATTTTGGCAGCAACGGAAAGCTCGTCCGCGGGTGGGCGGATATCGACGGAAAGCGGTATTTCCTCCAACAGGACGGAACGATGCTGACCGGCTGGCAAACGATCGATGGGCTTCTGTACTATTTTGACGCGAGTGGTGCGATGGCTGCCGGATGGACGAAGCTTGACGGTTACTGGTATTACTTCAATAACGAAGGAAAGCTGATGACCGGATGGATGCAGCTTGACGGGAAGTTCTATTATCTCCACACCGACGGGCGCATGGTCATCGGATGGCAGAGTGACGGAACGAACAAGTATTACATGGATACGGTATCCGGTGTGATGTCGGTTGGCTGGAAGCAGATCGAACAGAGCTGGTATTACTTTAACCAGTCCGGACATATGATCACAGGCTGGCTGAACGACGGCGGAAAGTATTATTATCTAAATCCGGCAGATGGAAAGATGGTTTCCAACGGCTCATTCGTTGTAAACAATGTCAACTATACCTTCAATAAGAGCGGTGTCTGCCTGAGTGAGACGTCTGCGATCGGCGGCGGGTCCGCGGGAAGTGTATACACGCCTGGAACATCCGGAACGCAGATCAACGGAAGTAATTATACAGGAACTCCGGCGACCGGAAACAGCCAGAATGGAATTACGACCGGAACGCAGGCGGGATCTGCGCCGGGCGGAAATTCAGGAACGACTGCGACTTCTCCTTCTTCGAATCCGACCGGAAATTCGTCAGGAACCGGAATGGCGGCTGGAAATTACCAGACAGGTGGACCGGGATCAACGAGCAGTTCAAGCGGAACGTCCGGCACATCTTCTTCCAATAACACAAGCAGCTCGACCGGCAGTTACCAGACCGGCGGTCCTGGCTACTCATCCGGTTCAACCGGCAGCACTTCCGGAAGCTCGGCTTCCACAACCGTCCCCGGCGGCAGTACAGGTACTTCGACTGTAAGTCCTGGCGGAAATAGCGGAACGAGCAGCAATAACAATTATTACACAAATACCGGCAGTGTGACCGGCCCTGGAAGCGCCGGCGCGAACTACAACTACAGCTCCGGCTCATCCAGCACCAGCACACCGGGAAGTTCCGGTTCTTCGTCCTCCGGAAATCTGTCCGAGTATCAGACGGGCGGACCGAAGTAGGGCCGAATTTGAATTATTTGGAATTTTTCCGTTTACAAAAAACACCGCTCCGGCAGGAAATCATACATTCCTCCCAGAGCGGTATTTTTATGTACCAATTTTCATCATTTTATGTTACAGTGATCACACCTCAAAGATCATATCCCCATAACTCGGGATCGGCCAGTATTCTTTGTCGACGATCATTTCGAGCTGGTCGGCCGGGCTGCGGAGTGCCTGCATTGCCGGGATGATCTCGTCGTAGCAGAAGTGGGCGCGTTTTTCCATGCTCTCGATGTGCTGATACTCTTCTACAAGGTCCTCAAGTTTCGCACGGGCAACTTTCATGTCGGAGAGCAGGTCGGAAACTTCGATGAGAAGTTCTGTCTGGACGCTGTTGTCAGCTTCCGGGCATGCAGTCTTCACAGCGCTTAAGGACTGTGCGAGAACTGTCGTATAGCGGACAACCGCCGGGATCAGCTGCTTTCCGGCAATGTTGATCATGGATTTCGCCTCGATATTGACGGATTTCGCGTAGGATTCATACTCGATCTCCGCTCTCGCAACAAGCTCTTCCTTCGTGTATACACCGAAATCGCCGAACAGTTTGAACGCTTTCTCGGTCACAAGTGCCGGGATGGAATCCACCATGCACTTTAAGTTCGGGAGTCCGCGGCGCTCTGCCTCTTCCACCCACGCCTCACTGTAGCCGTTGCCGTTGAAGATGATACGGCGGTGCTCTGCGAGAAGTTTCTTGATCATATCATGAACCGCAAGGTCGAAATCCTCTGCCTTTTCAAGTTCATCGGCAGCTTCCTTGAATGCCTCTGCAACGATCGTATTTAACACAACGTTTGCGGAGGAAACGGAGTCGGAGGAACCGACCATACGGAACTCAAACTTGTTTCCGGTGAATGCGAACGGGGATGTACGGTTTCTGTCTGTCGCATCTTTATCGAAATCCGGAAGTGTCGTAACACCGGTCTTTAAGGTACCGCCGATCTTTGAGTGAGTCGCGGAACCTGTAGAAATCAGCTGGTCGATCACATCCTCAAGCTGCTCACCTACGAAGATGGAGATGATCGCTGGCGGTGCCTCCTGAGCGCCGAGACGGTAGTCGTTGCCCGGAACAGCCGCAGACTGGCGGAGCAGATCCGCATGGCGGTCAACTGCTTTCATAATGCAGGCAAGGACAAGCAGGAACTGGATATTCTCATGCGGAGTCACGCCCGGATCCAGCATGTTGATGCCGGTATCGGAAGCCAGGGACCAGTTGTTATGTTTACCGGAACCGTTGACGCCCTGGAACGGTTTTTCATGGAGCAGGCACGCCATTCCGTGACGGCTTGCAACCTTTTTCATCGTCTCCATGACGATCTGGTTGTGGTCAACGGCAAGGTTTGCCTTTGTGTAGATCGTTGCAAGCTCATGCTGTGCCGGAGCGACCTCGTTGTGCTGGGTCTTTGCGGTAACGCCGAGCTTCCAGAGCTCTTCATTTAACTCTTTCATATAGGAACCGATCCGCTCGCGGATAACACCGTAATAGTGGTCATCCATCTCCTGTCCCTTCGGCGGCATCGCACCAAATAAGGTACGTCCGGTGTAGATCAGGTCTTTTCTCTTTAAATATTTGTCGCGATCGATCAGGAAGTACTCCTGCTCCGGTCCTACGGACGGGGTAACACGCTTTACTTCTGTGTGTCCGAAAAGGTGGAAGATTCTTGTCGCCTCTTTGTCGATGGCCTGCATGGAGCGGAGAAGCGGGGTCTTTTTATCGAGCGCTTCGCCTCTGTAGGAGCAGAAGGCGGTCGGGATACAGAGTGTTACGCCGGTTGCATCTTTCTTTAAGAATGCCGCGGAAGTGCAGTCCCAGGCGGTATAGCCGCGGGCCTCGAAGGTCGCGCGCAGACCGCCGGACGGGAAGGAAGAACCGTCGGTCTCGCCCTTGATCAGCTCTTTTCCAGAAAGATCCATCAGAACTTTTCCCTGGGAATCAAAATTTCCGATAAAGGAATCATGTTTCTCGGCGGTCACGCCGGTCAGCGGCTGGAACCAATGGGTATAATGGGTCGCACCGTTGTCGACTGCCCAGTCTTTCATCGCATGGGCAACCACGTCAGCGATCGTCGGGTCCAGTTCGCTGCCATCCTCGATGGTCTGCTTTAACTTTTTGTAGACACTCTTCGGGAGACGTTCTTTCATCACGGAGTCGTTGAACACATTCTCTCCGAAGATCGCCTCTACATTGATGTTTTCACTCATAAACTTCTCCTCCTCGTTTCTGTATAAATAGCCAGCCGCCGTATGGGGCATTTTGCTGCGTCACGCGCGTAAAACACACGGCTACAGCTGATCACGGCTGTCGGGAAAATCATACGTTTTATCCTGTATGCAATTACCTGATACTCCGGCTCTTTCCGCAAAAAGACCAGGATCAGACGGATTTGGTTCAAAAATCGTAACGATTCAGCAAGTCTGCGCATCTACTGCACTGATCAGTAGGAAAATACTGGCTTGAAAAAATGTTCTCCCTGCTGCGAGGGAGAACATTTCTTTAACTGCATGATAATGCAAGCTAAACGAATCAGTCAGCTTTGCCGACAGAACCGAATAACTCCATTTTTGTCTTAACGGTCTCTTTAATTGCGTCGAAGCCCGGAGCAAGAAGTTTTCTCGGGTCGAATCCCTTTCCTTCAAGGTCCTTTCCTGCTTCGATGTATTTTCTTGTAGCTGCTGCGAATGCAAGCTGGCACTCGGTGTTTACGTTGATCTTCGCTACGCCGAGGGAGATTGCTTTCTTGATCATATCTTCCGGAATACCGGTACCGCCGTGAAGAACGAGCGGCATATCGCCAACTGCCTCTTTGACAGCTGCGAGTGTCTCAAAGCTTAAACCTTTCCAGTTTGCCGGGTATTTTCCGTGGATATTGCCGATACCTGCTGCGAGCATATCAACGCCGAGGTCAGCGATCATCTTACACTCGTTCGGATCTGCGCACTCGCCCATACCGATCACACCATCTTCCTCGCCGCCGATCGCTCCAACCTCTGCCTCGAGGGACATTCCCTTTTCACGGCAGATACGGATCAGTTCTTTTGTCTTCTCAACGTTCTCTTCGATCGGGTAGTGAGAACCGTCGAACATGATGGAGGAGAATCCGGCATCGATGCACTTTAAGCATCCCTCGTAAGTACCATGGTCTAAGTGAAGAGCTACCGGAACAGTGATCTTCATCTCTTCCAGCATACCGTTTACCATACCTACTACGGTCTTAAAGCCTGTCATGTATTTTCCTGCGCCCTCTGAAACACCCAGGATAACCGGGGATCTCAGTTCCTCTGCTGTCTGCAGGATCGCTTTTGTCCACTCAAGGTTGTTGATGTTGAAATGTCCTACTGCGTACTTGCCGTCTCTTGCTTTCTCAAGCATTTCTTTCGCTGTTACTAACATATAGGCCTCCATTTGAATCGTTTATTTCGACAGAACAGCCTGTCCGCGGATCTGCCGTCTGTTTCCATTATTATGCGAAACAGACTCAATCTATGCTGACCGTTCAGCCATATCAGCATTTATTACGGCAGCGGCTGTCGTCATGCTGTTTTCATTATAACCGATTTACCCTACTTTGAAAAGGTTTGTTTCACAGTTTCTTCCATTTCCTCCGGCTTGCACTGGCGGTTGTGGAGGATCTTCGCATCGCGGATCTCCTCGATGGCCTGTGGGATCTTCACACCGGAAATACGTTCCATCTCGTCGATCAGGGCGAACTCATCGGCATCTTCTTTCTTTCCGAGAACTGCCTCCATAACACTTCTGGAGAACTTGTACGGGCTTGCTGTAGACGCGATCACAGTCTTTGTGGTATCGCCGGTCTTCGCCTTATACTGCTCGTAAACGGCTGCTGCGACTCCTGTGTGCGTGTCGATCAGATATCCGGTATCGTCGAATACTTTCCGGATCTCCTTTGCATTCTCTTCCATATCCGCATAGCCTGCACAGAAGTCCTTCATGAATTCCTTCATGTCCGCTGTGATCTCGTATTTTCCATTCGTGGAAAGCTGCTCCATCATCGCCTTTGTCTTTGCGGCATCTCTTCCGCAGCTTAAGTAGAGCAGGCGCTCTAAGTTGCTGGAAACGAGGATGTCCATGGACGGGGATGTGGTCAGGATAAACTCACGGTTCTTATCGTATGTGCCTGTCCGGAAGAAGTCATACAGGACCTTATTGTCATTGGACGCGCAGATCAGCTTACCGAACGGAACACCCATCTGTTTTGCGAAGTACGCTGCCAGGATGTTTCCGAAGTTTCCGGTCGGAACTACGACGTTGACCTTCTCATTTTTTTCGATCTCACCGTTTGCGAGAAGCTTCGCGTAGGCGTATACATAGTAAACGACCTGCGGAACAAGGCGGCCGATGTTGATGGAGTTTGCAGAGGAAAGCTGGAATCCCATACGATCCAGTTCTTTCGCAAATTCTTTATCACCAAAGATCTTCTTTACGCCTGTCTGGGCATCATCAAAGTTTCCCTCGATTCCGACTACGGATGTGTTTGCGCCTTTCTGGGTCAGCATCTGGAGCTCCTGAACGCGGCTTACGCCGTTCTTCGGGTAGAAAACGATGATCCTTGTTCCCGGAACATCGGCAAATCCGGCCATAGCTGCCTTTCCAGTATCTCCGGATGTGGCAGTCAGGATCACGATCTCGTTCTTTGCGTGGTTCTTCTTTGCAGCCGTTGTCATAAGGTACGGCAGAATGGAAAGTGCCATATCCTTGAAAGCGATCGTCTTCCCGTGGAACAGCTCCAGAAAATACATACCGTCCGCCTTTGCGAGCGGTGCGATCTCCTCTGTGTCGAATTTCTCATCGTATGCATGGGAAATACAGTATTTCAGTTCTTCTTCCGTGTAATCGGTCAGGAACTGTTTCATAACTGCGTATGCCGTCTCCTGATATGTCATTCCGGCAAGCTCGTCCATCGTCACGTCCAACGTCGGGATGCGCTCCGGAACGTAGAGACCGCCGTCATCTGCAAGTCCTTTTAACACTGCCTGGGATGCTGTCACGCCAGTCTCCCCGCCGCGGGTACTTCCATATAATAATTCCATCGTTTTTCCTTCCTCTCTTTACGCAGATACAGTGGTAAACTTTACGGAAAGTGTAGCATACTTTAATGTCGCTTGCAAGATAAAATCAATGAAAACAGGGATCTCCTCATACACAAATATTCCTCACAAAAGTCTATTTTTTATCTCTGTTTTATACTGGAGTAACTATCAATTTTCTCCTGCCTATGATATACTCGTCTCGTTACCCACTCCAATCTGGTGACAGAAAGGAGGTGTAAATTTGGATTATGTTTTTTCTTTTATAGTTGCTGTCATGGCTGGTGTGGTATGTCACTACATCATCAAATGGTTAGACAGTAAACTGGATCGGTAACTAACCTGTAGATGCTCAACTACATAAAACGAGAAGAAACCCCTCAGAGATGCCGCTCTGAGGGGTTTCATTTTGTGTAAATTTGAACTATGTTCTATTTCTTTCTTAGCCATTATATCATATGCAAATTTTCTTTGCAATATACTCCGATATAACTTTCATCCATTTCTTCTATGCCACAGCCGCTTTCTTCTTTTTCATCATCTGCAGTGCCGCTGAAATTCCGACGAGAACGATGCCGACAAGGTCTGTCACGGTTCCCGGAATGATCAGGCAGAGACCTCCGACGATGGATAAGAGTCTCTCGATCACATTCAGGTTCGCAAACATGTAGCCTTCAAGACCTGCTGCAACACCGAACAGTCCGATCAGGGAGGTAATGATGATCGTCACAACTCCGAGAACACCGGTATCAATGAAGAGCATTGCCGGGTTGAATGCGAAGATATACGGTACGATGAACGCTGCGATCGCAAGACGGGATGCGTTTAACGCGGTCTTCATCGGGTTGGATTTCGCGATAGCGGATCCTGCGTAAGCTGCAAGAGCAACCGGCGGTGTGATATCTGCTACGATACCGAAGTAGAATACGAACATGTTGGCAGCGATCTTGTTGATTCCCATACCGTTTACGAGGATCGGTGCACATGTGGTAGCCATAATGATGTAGTTTGCAGTTGTCGGAACACCCATACCAAGAACGATACAGGTTAACATAGTAAGGAATAATGCTACGATCACGCGGTCACCGGCAACGCCGACGATTGCGGAGATCAGGAGCTGTCCAAGACCGGTCATTGTTACGACACCGGCGATGATTCCGGCAACGCCGCAGGCAACGGCTACGGAAAGTGTATTCTTACCGCCCGCCTCCAACGCGTTGATGAATCTTGTCGGGTTCATTCTTGTTTCTTTGTTCGGCATGCTGACAAGAATTGCAAGAGCGGTAGCGATGATCGCTGCACGGGACATCGTGTAGCCCATCATAACCATTGCAACAAGGGCAACTAACGGAATAAGAAGATAACCCTGACGGACAAATAACGGTCCGAATTTCGGAAGCTCATCCTTCGGGATACCCTTTAAGCCAAGTCTCTTTGCTTCCAGGTGTACTGTGATGAAAATACCTGTGAAATAAAGAAGTGCCGGGAAGATCGCTCTCATCGCGATCTCGCCGTACTGAACGCCTACCATCTCAGCCATTAAGAATGCAGCGGCACCCATGATCGGCGGCATGATCTGTCCGCCGGTGGAGGAAGCTGCCTCAACGGCTCCTGCGAATTCGCCTTCGTAACCGGTCTTTTTCATTAACGGGATCGTTACGGAACCGGTTGTTACGGTATTACCAACAGAGCTTCCGGATACCATACCGCAGAGAGCGGAGGAGATAACGGCTACCTTTGCCGGGCCGCCGGTGGAAGCGCCTGCTAAGGAGTTTGCGAGCTGGATAAAGAACTCGGAAATTCCCGTCGCCTCAAGGAAGGCACCGAACAGGATAAACAGTGCGATGTACGTCGAGCAGACACCGATCGGAGTACCGATGACACCGCCTGTCGTGTAGAACAGGTTGTATACAACAGATTTTAAAACGACTGCAAATTCTCTGCCCTGTCCGAGTCCGTTGTAGAATGCGTAGCAGATAAAGAATGTCGCTACACAGAGGATCGGGATACCGACAACGCGGCGGCAGGTCTCTGCGAGGATCAGGATACCGATCACGCCGACGATAACCTCCGTCTGGCTGATTCGGGTCGCATGACCGATGATCGTCTTAAAGTTGATAACGAAGTAGAAGTAAGCACCCGCTCCGAGTACCATGAGGATAATATCATAGATCGGGATCGAGTTTTTCTTTGTGCTGCCTTTCTTCATCGGATATATGAGGAATGAAAGGATGATGACAACGCCTACGAACAGGGAACGGCGCACACGCTCATCCCAGTTTGCAAACAGGTTCATGTAGAGCATTAACAGTGAAAAAGCTGCCAGAAGATAGCGGATCACCTGTTTTGGAACGCCTTCCCAGACTCGGGTATTCGATTCACGATCATACTTTTTCATGATGGCTTCGACGTCTTCCGCGGTACCGGTCTCAACATCCGCAACAGGAGATGTGTTGACTTTCATATTGTCTTTCTCTGCCATGCAAATCCCTCCTTTTTTTCACATTCCGTTCTTTCTCCCTTACACCCCTGAAGAGTTCCGGAATGCTTTCTGCCTTTTGTTCACGTTTTCTGTCTCAGAGTCCTTTATGTTCACACGAGAACTCTACTTTACTGTTTCGCCCGCAGAGTTCCCTCAGACTGATTTCTTTTCCATGGATCGTGAGTGTATGGTCCGAGACCGTACCCACGATGTACGAAAGATACGGCATCTCCTTATCAAATCCGGAAATGACCATCTCCCCGTTTTCATCATACGTCAGTGTCTGCCCATCCTCGAGCTCCGTCTGGACGCCCGCGCCAAAATTGTTGTAGATGGTGCGGACCACATAGATTTTATGGTCGCGGATCTGGTAGACATCCGTCAGCGGATACTGATTGACCGAGTGGATGAATGTCACTGAGAATTCATCCCCCTCTTTTACCCGGAAGCGGGCAAACTCTTCATTCGTGTCCCCGTTCCTTAAGACCAGACAGTCCCCGCTTCGAAAGGTATATGCAAGAACGGCGGCAATAATTGCCGTGATTATTGCCGCCGCTGTAAAGAATCTTGCTTTCCTGTTTTTCAAGGTAATTACTTGATCGCTCCAACTTCTTTGAAGTACTTCTCAGCACCCGGATGGAACGGAACAGAAATACCGGAAACTGCATAATCGAGATCAAGCTCTTCGCCCTTTGCATGGGTAGCAGCGATTTCATCTTTGTTCTCGAAGATAGCTTTTGTGATATTGTAAACGGTCTCTTCAGAAAGCTTCGGAGATGCGATCAGAGTAGCTTTGATCGCTACAGTCTGTACATCGTCGTCAACGCCCTTGTAGGAACCGCCCGGAATACTATAAGTTGTGTAGAACGGATGTGCATCAGCAAGGATCTTTGCATGCTCATCGTCTACAGTAAGAAGGTTGATCGTGTTTGTTGTAGCGAGCTCTACGATCGCTGTTGTCGGAGCACCTGCTGTACAGAAGAAAGCATCGATCTTGCCGTCTTTTAATGCATCTGCGGAATCACCGAAACCAAGGTTATTGACCTGGATATCGTCGAAGGAGATGCCGTAAGCTTCAAGGATCTGACGTGCGTTGAATTCAACACCGGATCCGGCGTCACCAACGGATACTCTCTTGCCTTTTAACTCGTCGACGGATTTGATATCACCGGATGTAACGATCTGGCAAACCTCAGCGTAGAGGGCTGCAACTGCTGTAAAGTCTTTTGCTGCACCTTCTTCTGCGAAAAGGTCGGTTCCGTTGTAAGCATAATCCATAACGTCGTTCTGTACCGTTGCGAGATCTGCTTCACCGTCATTTACAAGGTAGATATTTGCTTTTGAAGCACCGGTGGACTGTACATTGATGTTTACACCGATGTCTTTGCTGTTAAGGACATTCGCGATTACGCCGCCGTACGCGTAATATGTACCGGTTGTACCGCCGGTTCCCATTGTCAGCTTCTGAACGTCACCGCTCGGAGCTGCGGCTGCGGTTGTCTCTGCTGCGGCTGCGGTTGTATCACCAGCTGCGGCGGTTGTCTCTGCCGGTTTGCTGCCGGAGCAGGCGGTCAACATCATCGCACAGGACAGTGCAAGGGCAATTGCTGCGGAAAATCTCTTTCTCATATCTTTCTACCTCCTTTTTTCTGTTCCTTTGTTCAGTTTTTAACAAAGGAAGCTTACGAATTCATTATACAACGCGTCTGTAACTTTTGCAACAAATTTTGTTAATTCTTGTAAACGTCTGAAATTTCGACTTTTTTCTTTTCTTTATCGAAATCAGAAATGTTTACTTCCATAATATAAAGTATTGCTGTTCAATTACTTAAAATTATAAAATTGTTGCGTTTATTTGTGCGTAATTATACTTTTAAATTGTACATATATGCATAAGTTGTGCAATTATTACAATATCTCAAAATTCATGTCGAGCAGAGATCATACTCCTCCCACTAAGATGAATCTGTATTATCCACCATCCAAAAAACGGAAGTCTTATCTGACTGAGATAAAATATGGCGGCACAGTTTTCTCTTCTGTGCCGCCATACCTATACAGTTCTATTTTCAGTCTGCCTTTCACTTATCTTTATTTCTGCGTTTTCTCCAGCAATGTATCCGCGACTCTCTCACTGAACTCCCTTATCCTGTCCCCGATCCCCGGCAGCTTCATCGCCGCTCCGGCGTTGTTCGCCGTCTCCATCATACAGAAGTTGCCCGGGAGATAGAACGTCTTGTTCATGTTTAACGCCGTGACGAGCTGACCGGCGAGGAGATCACTCCCCGAATATCCGGATACGATGATCGCAAACAGTGCCTTGTCATAAAATCTCGTTGTGCGGAACAACGCCGTCAGCCGGTTGATGAAGGCCGTCATATTGGCCGAGAGTGCATCATTGTAGTTTGGACAGAGGAGCAGGATCGCGTCCGCCCACTTGACCGCCGGATAGATTGCTTCCACCATGGCTCCGCCGTAGAAACACTTTCCCTGTTCACCAAAATGCAGACACATCTGATACGGGCATCCCGAGCAGTCCACAAGCGTACCGTTCCGCAGGTTGACCTCCTGGATCTTGATCCGATCATCCAGTTGTTCCTTCACCTTCTGCCAGATCGCCAGCGTATTGGACGTTCTATGGTTGGAAGCGTGGAGCACCAGCAGATGTGCTTCTTTCTTCGGCTCCCACTCTGTCTCCAGAATCTCATGAGCCAGGATCTGCGCACTCTTTTTATAGGCACCGAACCGGTCCGTGTTCATGTTCGCAGCCTGGATCAGATAGTTGTCGAGAGAGGCAGTTCCTTCCACCAGCGGCCGTCCGACAAACGCGCAGCCGGCACGGTTCGCCGCGACCGCCAGCTCCCGCGCCGTCGCTTTCGTGTAAAATTCACTCTCCGCATCGATGATCATGCCGCCGACAGCACCGGAAAGGACCTGTTCACCGCCGCGCAGCCAGGCGAGGACTTCATAGTAACCGCGGTTGATGCCGTTTTTTCCGAGCGGAACTGCGAACAGGAGCCGCCGTCCCCGGTATCTTTCCGGGTCCTGTTCCAGGAGATCCATGTTCTCCACGATCTCTGCATCGATCCCGTCCAGTGCCGCCTCTAAAACCTCATCCAGCCGCGCCCGCTCTTTCTCCGAACCACGTTTTTGCGGGTACAATACAAGTAATCTGTCGTTCTCCATGATGTCTCACTCTCCTATAAAAAAGAAACAATATGCGTTCCCCAGCCTCTACACGATCTTCGCCAGGTTCTCCGCCGCAAATTCGATCCTCTCGTACAGCTTTTCCGGCAGCGCCAGTGCCTCCGTCTCGAGTCCATGATCCGTATAGCGGTTCTTCACGCCCATGTAGACGCCGCCGAGGAAGACGGATCCGCAGTGCCACTGTTTTCTCAACGTCATTAAGATCGAGATCGCGCCGGAAGAGAATGCCGGTGCGACAAACGGTTTGTAGCCGATGGCGCGCATGTGAAGGTTTGCGGTGACAGTCAGGTTTGTCAGCTCCTTCGAGAGCTCATCGTTGTAATTTTCGATGGAATCCGCAATGACAAGGTCCTGTCCGTGCGGTCCGAAGGAACGCCCCTCTGTCAGGAACTGTTTGAATCTCGGATCGCGTTTTGCATAATATGCAGCCCGGGCATTCATGACTCCGAGACCGAATCCCTGGATCTGCTCCGGGAGAAGTCCCATCCAGTCATATTCCCCGGCCTCATTCTTATTGCTCTCGAGAAATGCGGTCTTTGCAAGCGGATCGACCGGATCAGATACCGCGCAGAAAAGTCCCTTAAAGTTCTTCTCTCTCGCCATCTTCGCGTAATGGCCGATGATCTTCGAGTTATTCTCAAACTGGTACATGCGGACGTCCTTGACGCCGGAGCCGACCGGCGGGATTCCCTTTGACGCGACAAATACGAACACATCGCAGTCAAAGAGATGTTCCGGGGCCACGACATCCACCTCCGGCATCGCGTCGTAGTCCCACGGATATGCGATCTGGTTCTCCTCAAACTCCCAGCGGGCGGTCACTTTGTCGGAGATATCGCAGATCCCGATCGAGGAGATCACATCTCCGCCGAGAAGGTGAAGTCCTGTCAAAAGCATGCTTCCGACATCGCCGATCGCCAGCACATGGACACGCTTTTTGCCGTCTTTCGGCTCGTATGCCAGGATTTCCTTAAATTTCGGATGGGATGCGTTGACCGCGCGGAGTGTCCCGGTCTTGATCTGGTCCATGACTTCCTGCGGGAGCTCCCCGATCTGTCCGTCAGTTGCGGACGCATCCAATCTGTTTGTATTTAACCAGCTGACATCCTCTTTTTCTGCAAAGAGTTCCGCCGGGTGATCGACAAGAAATGACGCGCGGCGGCTTCCCGGATCTCCGGTAAACAGCCAGGTAAGCTTCGTTCCCGCTGCCGGTTTTTCTGTTTTTTCATACGGCAGATTGCCGTGAACGGACGCGCAGAACGCATCCCCGATCTTATAATATGTAACCATTTTATGATGCCCCTCTCTATTTTACTATCAACAAGTGAAAACACGCTTCGCGAGTTTCATATCTGCAGGCAGAACTCCATTAAGATATCTCTGCCCCGGTCGATGCCGACGTGTATCTCTGGTTCATAACACCTTCCGTCAACAAGACTTTTTCCTGCAAGTCCGTTTTTACAGTCAGTACAGCCAATACACAGACCTACCGGATCGTTACCATAAACTTTCTCATCCTCTGCAGCATCTCCAGATCATTTTCCAGATAAACCGATGCCGCGAGATTCTCATCGTACTCCATGCAGCTTCCCTTATCCGGGCAGAGCGGCAGGATGACTGCCTCGGAGAGGCGCGACAGCGTCAGGTTCTTCGCGTACTGTTTCCGGTACTCCGCCTCCAGGACCTGTAATAGATCCCTGGAATTCTCGATACAGCAGGCCGAAAACTCCACCAGTGCCTCCCTGCTGCAGCCGGAGAGCTTCGGTGTCGCATACGGCAGGATCATGTTGATGGACGGCTGAAGTCCCGCAACTTTCATTTCCTCCCGGCGCACCGTGTCACCGCCGATAAACGGGTACAGCGTCGATTCCACGAACCACTGGCGCACATTCGGCATCGAGTAGATGCTCTCGACCGGCACCTTCAGCTGCTGCATCAGATCCCGCCCGTAGCCGGACAGAACTCCGACAACGACTTTTTTGATCGGAATCCCCGTCTCCCTGAGCTTCGGAACGAGTACCCGGAGACGGTCTGCCTTGTGGACAAGGTCGTCGACCAGGATTACCGGACGGTCGAAGGAACGGATCGTCTCGATCTGACTGTTTAACGGTGAATAATACGGGAACGGCTCGATCGTGTAGCTTTCCAGATCCGGCTCATAGACCTTATCCGTGTGCAGCGTCTTTGTCACCGTATTCGGGACAACTTTTCCTCTCAGGATCTTGCCGAACGGAACGCACATGTTCTTTCCGAGCCGTCTCGGAACGAGCGGTTCTCTCGGCACATCGTTCAGCGACGTAATCCTGTCCACAAGACGGTGATGCATGACTCCGGAGGATAAGGAAAGGACGAGATTTCCCGGATACAGCTTCGTCATCGCGATCTGCAGTTTCTTATGATTCTTCTCGATTGCCCTGAGGACCGCCGGATTGCTGGCAAACGGTTCCTTGATCGTTGTCTCCAGGTTATGCAGGAACATGAGCGGTTCATGCATGTCGACCAGGTAGATCGTCCTCTTGTCATTTTCGTCTGCCAGGTGCGGACGCACAAAGCCCTGTCTTTCCAGCGCGTACACGACATGCTTCGCCGCCGTTCCGCGCTCTGCCACGAACAGCGCAAAGCTGTAATTCTTCTCCAGCTCTTTCGCAACGACCTCCACCAGGAGCTGCTGTGCGGCATCCCGGATCATCTCGCTGTCCCCGGTATTCTCCTCTCTCGCGTAGATCCCCGTGATCAGGAGGATCTCCCGGCTGCTCTTTCCGCGCACCAGATTCGCAAGCTCCATGTCCTTTAAGACTCCGTACAGCTCATCATTCCCGATCTCCCGGTAGCTCGCAAAACCGACCGGCCGCTCGCCTTCCACGGTGTTCCTCAGGATCAGCAGGCTGTCGTTCTCCACCTGGATCCTCGTGAGAATCGTCTGGGCATCCGGATGTCCGTAGAGGACGGTATTTCCGAGCTCGTCCAGGACCGCATGGTCTCTTCCGGAGGCATTCTCAAAAGCGGTCGCTTTCGCTCTCAGGATCGGCTTGAACTCCGGCTCACGCAGGTACATTCCCTTATGGTAAATGTACTCCTGAACAACCGGATCGATCAGGCTGGAAATATCACGGTGGTTATCGATGTTCTCTCGAATCTTTGTGGAGCTGATATCTTCCAGCTCGCGCGGCAGCTCCAGCTGCACGACTTTTCCCCTGATCTCATTGTAGACCTCGGTCGGATGTGCTTCTCCGGCCCGTCGGAATACGATGTGATTGAAGAAATGGATCGAATTTTCTTCCGGCTCTTTCTTATAGGAACTTGCATTGTGGATGACGTCCGATCCGACCACGATGTAAAGTTCCTCATTCGGGAACATTTCCTTCAATCTGCGAAGGTCCGCCGGGTTCGCGATATTGACCGGCGTGTTGTCCGGGAACAGATGCACATAAAATTCATCCGCGATCGACATGTTCACGATCTGGCGGCGAACCAGATGCGGCTGGGTCTTCTTCGACCAGGAAAATTCGTCCACCGCGAGAAATACCGTAAATCCGAGTTCACGGATCTTTCTGGCGATCTCCTTGTGGGACAGGGTGAACGGATCGAAGGTCCCCGGGAAGAATGCCACTTTATTTCTCGTCATGGTCTCCACGTCACCGCCGAAGAGCTGGTAGCGGGAGATGAAACGTCCGATGTGGGACAAGGTCGCCGCACGGTAGTAGAGGCTGAGCTCTCCGCCTTTATTCTCATTCAGGAGGAACAGCAGTTTTTTCGCACACAGAGAGAACATCCGGTTCTTATCGCGCTCTGCAAGGATCTGGGAGCCGAAAATATGCTGCCCGATCACAAGAAGCGCCTCCTGGCGGACCTGTTCTCTGTAGTTTGCAAGGCAGCTTAAGATCAGTCCCAGGATCTTCATCCTCCGGTCCTCGGCGATCTCATCCGGCTCCTGGAAGCGGACCGGATATCTGGAATAGCACTCCAGAATGATCCCCAGTGTATCGAGTGCGACAGACACGATCCGCTCATTTCCGTTCGCGAGCAGGATATGCAGGCGCTCAATAATGTCATCGAGCTGTTCCGGCGGAAGCCACAAGGCAAATTCGCCGAGATATTCCGGAATATACTTCGAGAACTCGTACTCGCCGACTTCCAGGCCTTTTAACAGCTCGACCGCGATCTCGTTCCTCTGGTCCGTCGTCAGAAGGTGGGCCAGGCGCAGGAGTGCACGTCCCGCATCGTGGCGGACTCCGACCTGCTCACTGACCTTGATGAGGTTCGAGAAGTGGGCACAGATATGGAGCAGATGCTCTCGTTTTCCATGGTCCACCTGATCTGCCAGCAACTTGATATTGACGGATTTTAAGATCCACGGGGTCGCCGATTTCAGGTTTTCAAGGAAGATATCGCTAACCACGTCATGTCCGTACAGGACTTCTCTCTGTCTGCTCGTATCAAGGCGCAGATTTGTAAAGATCCGGTACTGCAGGAAGAGGAGTGTGATCGTCTTCGGATCGATCTTTTTCGCCGCATCGCAGGCAAGCCGGTAGCACGCGCTCTCCGGTGTCACCGCCTGCGTCAAAACTTTCAGGACACGGACCGCAGCGATCTGGATCTTCTCATCCTCGTCTTCCATGTGTTCGATCGCGAAACTGATCAGGCTCTCCAGATGTCCATCCTTGCTGCTGAGATCGAGCGGCAGGGAAAAGATGCAGTCTAAAAGGTAGAAGACCGGATCCCCCACGAGGCGGTGTCTTCCGTCAAACCATTTCATAAATACCCCGAACAGCTCCTCCCGGACCTTCTCCGAGCTTCGCTCCATGGCAGATATCAGGACAAATTTTAAGGAGTTCTGGATCCGGTGCTTCTGCTGTAATGTCAGGCGATAGTCCGGGCATACGAGCTGCGCCATGTATTCTTCCCAGAGCGTCAGAGCCGTCTTGTCATCCGGATCCGGCATGTTTTTCGGAAGTTCTTTCCGGTATCCGGCGTTGAAGTCCGCGAACATTTTTCCGACCAGGGCCGCCGCCTGCCTGCGGATGTCTCCCTCTCTGTTTAACAGGAGCTCATATAAGAAGCTGATCGTCTGCTCTTTCTGGCGGTGGTTCAGGTGAATCGAATATTCATTGAACATGTTTAAATATGCGCGGACATTCTTCCAGTCTTTCTCGCTCCGCGCCGCCTCGAGAATGTTTCCGAACTGGCGCTCGGTGCCGAGCCGGTGCATGACGTCGATGTTGTGCTCGATCCCCCAGAATACAAACGAGCGCACCACCTGTTTTCCGGACTGCAGGACGATGTCCACCGGCTTTTCTGCCGGGTCCGGATGGCCTGTGAGGTCCACATCCACGCCTTTTGAACGCATGTAGCGCTCAAATTCGTACAGACGGGAGTAAACGACACGGTAGCGGTTCCGTTTCTTTTCATCCACGTTGTCGAGCTTGGACAGGATGACGTCGAAGGAATCCTTCAGTGTATAGATCTTCGTGAGTTCTCTTCCGTCCTCGCCGCGCATCTGCTTGACACGGAAGTCCGCATAGATCAGCACCAGGGACTCCACGGAGATGTTGTCAAGCTCCAGATCCCAGGTTGAATGGTTGGCAGCGATATGACCGATCCCTTCCATATGGTAGGCGGTAAACCACTGGTTCGTATAATAATAGTGCAGATACGGAACCCGCTCATTCGGTTTGCACCCGAATTTTCCGAGATCATGGCCGGCCGCCGCGCCGGATGCCAGCGCCAGATCGATCGGAACGCCTGCCGCATAAAGTCCCTGAGCTACCGTCATGGCAACATAGTGGACACCCGCGATATGACCGAGTGTCTCGAAAGGCGTCGCCTCACGGTTTAACCGCATCATCTCGTAGACGTACTGATCGCGGAACTCACGGATAAAGTGCTCATATTCATCCGCACGCTCAAAATGCGCATATTCTTCTTTTGTTAAAAAGCGGAAATCATCATATGGATCGAACGGCATCACTTTCCGTTCTTCATCAAAGAAATACTGGAGAACATTTAAGAAGTAGAGCGCAGACGGCGCACAGGGAGCCGCGGACGCAGAGAATTCATCATCCGGATACAGGATGTGTGTCACATATTTATAAGTGAAGGAGAGCCAGCCCTCTTCCGGCTCATTTCCGAGCTTTTCCATATCTTCCCGGCAGAATTCCAGGATTTCCGCGCAGGAAAAGCGTCTCGTCACCGGAAAGGCTTTCTCGAAGATCACTTCCCAGCGGTCTTTATCAAACAGCTGCTGCATACTGCGGCGGCTGAGGCCGATCTTTTTTAAAAATTCTTTCTCTGACAGGCGGTTTCCAAGCTCTGTCACAAGATGGCGGATGTGTCTGTTATACATGGAGCTACCTCCGTTTCGTGGGGTTGATATCTGATTTATGAAAATATGATATAGAAATAGTATAAACACCTCACATTTCATTTTCAAGGAATTTTTGTTCTTCTGTTTTGTAACTTTTTATCACAGATACTTGACTTTCAAAAGTTATGATGTTATTATTTCAGTAACAATTATCATTATTATTGTCTATTTAAATTTAGAAATGATCCAGAAAGGAGGTTTCCCATGAAAGCATTAAAATTCAGCCGCCAGCGTGAGTCCATCCGGGAATGCCTGAAGAACCGCACTGATCATCCTACCGCCGATGCCGTATATGTGACGATCAGCAAAGACTATCCAAAAATCAGTCTGGGGACTGTGTACCGCAATTTAAATCTTCTGGCGGATATGGGCGAGATCCAGCGTTTTTCCAGCGGGGACGGCTCAGAGCACTTTGACTACAATACTGATCCACATTACCATTTTGTATGCAGGACCTGCGGAGCGATCATTGATATGCCTCTCGATCTGGTTCATGATACATCGGATCTTCTCTCCGCCCCGTTTCCGGGACGCGTTGACTCCCACACTGTTTTCTTTTACGGCGAATGCGAGGACTGTCTGAAAAAGAAAAGCTAAAAATTCAAAAATTCTATTGACATTCGTTGTCAATTAGAGTATAATAACGATAACAGTTACTATTATTTATTTAAAAATAACTGTGATCCATGTTGCATCATTTATGATCAGAGATTTTGATACTCCCTGATCCCAGATAATAAATCTTAAAAAGGAGAAAAATACTATGAAGAAATTTGTATGTTCTGTATGTGGTTATGTATATGAGGGCGAGGCTGCTCCGGAAAAATGTCCGCAGTGCGGCGCTCCGGCTTCCAAGTTCACTGAGCAGTCCGGCGATATGACATGGGCTTCCGAGCACGTAGTTGGTGTTGCAAAGGGCGTAAGTGAAGATATCCTTGAAGATTTAAGAGCAAACTTCAACGGCGAATGTTCTGAGGTTGGTATGTACCTCGCTATGGCAAGAGTTGCTCACAGAGAAGGTTATCCGGAGATCGGTCTTTACTGGGAGAAAGCAGCTTACGAAGAGGCTGAGCACGCTGCTAAATTCGCAGAGCTCCTCGGCGAAGTTGTTACAGACAGCACAAAGAAGAACCTTGAGATGAGAGTTGAGGCTGAGAACGGCGCAACAGCTGGTAAGACAGACCTCGCTAAGAGAGCAAAAGCCGCTGGTCTTGATGCAATCCATGACACTGTTCACGAGATGGCAAGAGACGAGGCAAGACATGGTAAGGCATTTGCTGGTCTCTTAAAGAGATATTTTGGCTAATTGATAATAAGCGCGTTATAAGAACGTCATGTAACAAGAACCGGTATTCCATCTGCGGATGAGATGCCGGTTCTTGTTTGTTGGCGCTACAGATCCTGTATCATGCTGTTTTTTCATAGTTTTCAGGTTTAGCCTTAAAAACTATGCTGTGAATCTATCTTTTATGGTTATAGAGAAAAATGGTAAACTGCCCGACACAAAAGCCGCGCAAGATACAATGTTGGACTTAATATTTCCAATTTGTGAAACAAAAGATCGACAGTGCATGGGCTGAGGAAGTCCATGCACTGTAATAATTCCGGAATCACCGCTTAGGATAATAAGCCGGAATCCTCGGTTATTCAATTGCCGATGTAGTTCACTATTATTGTCATTCTCTACTGATTATTTTTTACGATCTTCCTGACTTCACCAAGACTCATCCCCTGCTCTCTCGCGATCTTCGCAAGGTCTTCATACTCAAATTTTCCGCGTTTCACGCCGTAACCTTCCGCGATCTTCTCGCGAACCACGCCATACGGAGTCTCGTGTTCTTTCATGGTTCTTGTAAGAGTATAGCGTCTGCTGATATTTTCACGGATTCCAAGTGTTGTCGTGTGTTTAAAGAGCAATGAGATCATCTTCTCTTTATCTCCGCAGCGGCACATGCAAGTCAGGAGAATGCCCGGGCGGCTCTTTTTCATGCCGATCGGGATCGTATAGACTTCCAGGGCGCCTGCTGCAAACAGGATCTCCTGAACAAAGCCCAGCGCTTCCGGGGTCATGTCATCGAGATTGCAGGAAAGCTCTGCTACCTCATCTCCGCTCTCTTCCGTCTCACCGAGAAGGACGCGCACACAGTTCGCGCGCTCAAAGTCTTTCTTTCCCATACCATAGCCGATCGCGGATGTCCGCATCACCGGCATTTCCCGGAATTCTGTCACAAAATGTTTTAAGAGTGCTGCACCGGTCGGCGTGCAGAGTTCTCCTCTGATTGCTCCGCTGTAGATCGGAAGTCCCTGTAAAATAAAGGCGGTTGCCGGAGCCGGGACCGGCAGGATCCCGTGCGCACAGCGGACGTTTCCGCTTCCGACATGGATCGGGGATGCGATGACCTTTTGTGGGGCGATCATATGCATTAAGAGGCAGACTCCGGCGATATCCGCGATCGCGTCCGCAGTGCCGACCTCGTGGAAATGGATCTCCTCGACAGTCTTACCGTGGACGTGGGACTCTGCCTCGGCGATCAAGTGGTAAACCGCAACAACATCCTTTTTGACCTCATCAGGCAGATTTAAATGTTCAATAATATGAGAAATCCCAGCCATGCTGGCGTGATGATGGTGTGGGTGGCCGGAATCCTCTTCTATATGGGTTTCCTCGTGGGTATGAGTGTGATGGAAGTCGTGCTCATCATGGTGGTCATGATCGGGCTGGTGATCATGGTCGTATGCATGTATGTGAGTATTGTCCGCCATATCAGCGGCCATCTCATGGTGATGGACCTCAGCCTCATGGTGGTGATGGTTCCCCGCCGCTTCGTGGTCGTGGCAATGTTCATGATGGTTATTAGCATGCTCGTGATGCTCTGCGTGGTCATGTACATGCTTCTGCAGATCCACATCCACGCTCTCCTCTTCCTCACCGTGGATCGTCACTTTCATATGCGTTCCGGTAATCCCGCACTTCACAGCCGGTTCTGCCTCAACAGAGAGTCCCGGCAAACCCATCTCATTCATTGTCTTTAAAAATCCTGCCTTGTCCGGGCAGATCTCATAGAGGGACGCCATCAGCATGTCACCCGCAGCGCCCATTCCGCAGTCAAAATATAATGTTTTCATTCGAAATACCTCCGCTTATCTCTAATATCATCCCCGCATATGGTTCATCATGCTCGCCAGATACCCAGCTCCGAATCCATTATCAATATTTACCACACTGACGCCGCTCGCGCAGGAGTTCAGCATGGAAAGCAGTGCGGAAACACCGCCGAAGGACGCCCCATACCCGATACTCGTCGGCACCGCGATCACCGGACAGTCCGCAAGACCGCCGATCACGCTTGCGAGTGCGCCTTCCATCCCCGCGATCGCGATGATCACGCGGGCATTCATGATCGAATCCATATGGGACATCAGGCGGTGAAGTCCCGCAACTCCCACATCATAGAGGCGCTCCACCTGATTTCCGAGTGCCTCGGCCGTAAGCGCGGCTTCCTCCGCCACCGGGATATCGCTGGTCCCACCGGTCGCCACGACAATCGTGCCGACGCCGTCTTTTTCCGGGAAGTTTCCGCAGATCGCGACCTTCGCATCCTTAAAATACCGGTATCCGCTGCCGTCCGGATAGATTTCCGACAGTAGTTTTTCTGTTTTTAAACTTTTCTCTTCATCCACCCGCGTGATCAGGATCGTCTCCTGCCCGCGTTTTTTCATTGCTTCCACGATCCCGGCGATCTGCTCCGGAGTCTTTCCCGCCCCGTAGATCACTTCCGCCGCGCCCTGACGCAGTTTCCGGTGCGTGTCCAGCTTTGCAAATCCCAGATCATCATATCCCGCCGCCGTAAACGGCTCCTTTTTCAGTTCCAGGACAGCGTTATCCACAGACAATTCGCCTGCTGCCACCTTTTTCAACATTTCGCGTATATCTTCCACTTTTGTTCTCTCCTTATGTCAAAATCTGCTGCTGCGACGGCATTTACCGGCAGCTGGATGCCCGAAAGGATTATGCTCTGGCATAGTCCTGTACCGCGCGGTCGCTTGCGACAATCTTTCTCTTTCACGCGAGTGTGCATCTTAGACGCACAATGCCTTTTTGTTTCACAGGAAGTTCCTCCGAAATTTCCCTATAAAACAAAAAAGCCACGAAAAGAGCAGCCAGTCATTCTGACTGACTTTTTTGCTCCCTTCATGGCAACTTTTCGTTTTATGAGATGTGCTTTCAATCATGCATGAAGCAATCACCTGGTCTCATTTTACTCCCCAACAGTATTCTTAAGAGTTCCGATCCCTTCAATAATGCACTCCACAACATCGCCTGTCTTAAGGAATTTCGGCGGTACGAATCCCATGCCGACTCCTGCCGGCGTTCCTGTTGCGATGATCGTTCCTGCCTTTAATGTCATTCCTTTTGTAAGTTCGCAGATCACTTCTTCGATTCCATGGATAAAAAGTCCTGTGTTGGAATCCTGACGGAGTTCTCCGTTTACTTTTGACTGGAGTTTTAACACCGGAGGAAACGCAGTGGAATCGACCGTCATGATACACGGGCCGAGCGGTGTAAATCCATCCAGGCTCTTTCCGAAGTACCACTGTTTATGTTCCGTCTGCACCTCCCTGGCGCTGACATCGTTCATGATCGTATAGCCGAAGATGTAATCCTTTACCTCCTCCGGCTTTACGTCCTTTGCGTCCTTTTTGATGATGACCGCAAGCTCTGCCTCGTAATCCAGCTGGTTCGTCAAATTTTTATGTGCCGGAATGATCCCGTCCGGGTCATTCGTCCGGTTGACGCGCTTGGAGAAATAGATTGCCTTCTCAGGTCTTGCAAACTCCTCTTTCTGGAACCTCGCGGATTCCGCCGCATGATCCATATAGTTGATCCCCAGGCAGATGATATCCTGATCCGGCTCCGGGATCGGAGAAACAATCCTGATCTCTTCCACCGGTGCTGCTCCGTTCACATCCCCCGGTGCCTTTTTTGAAATATAATCCAGCATTTCCATCTCAGATGGTCCTGCCTCGCGGATCAGGTCCTTCATGGACCGGTATTCCATTCCCGCTGCCGAAATCGGATAAGCCCAGGTTTCATTCTCATTGAAAACACCTAAAAATGGTCTTTTGTCTACTTCATATGCCAGTAATTTCATAACTACTCCTTATGGGACGTTATTCTAGTTACCCAAAATCCCGTTAACAGTTATTATAGTACAAATATTCTTGCGAAACAAGGTCAAATTGAAGCGCAATATCTCCCCGGGATCTTGCCGATGCTTTGGATTCCAGAGCGGCAAAATCTGCACTCATAACCGGATCATACGGCATTTTTGTTTCCAAAAATTGGGGAGGGGGAAAATTTCTGCCATCGCACAGTAACTTGCATTCTTTCCCCATTCCCTTTATAATAAAACTGATACAGGCAGACATCATCACGTCTGCGGACAACAATCTGTAAAACTCATGAAAGGGTGTATCTTATTATGGAAAAGATCACAAGCTTCACTGTCAATCATCTGAAACTGGTTCCGGGTGTTTATGTATCCCGGAGAGATATCGCCGGAGACAATCATGTTACCACCTTCGATATCCGTATGACCCGTCCAAACTACGAACCGGTCATGAATACTGCTGAGATCCATACAATTGAACATCTCGGTGCGACTTTCTTAAGAAACCACCGTGTATACAAAGATAAAGTTCTCTACTTCGGACCGATGGGATGTCGGACCGGCTTCTATCTGCTCCTCGTGGGTGATTACGAATCCGCAGATATCGTGCCGCTCCTCCAAGAAATGTTCCTCTTCATCCGCGATTTTGAGGGAGATGTTCCGGGTGCCGCTGCCCGCGACTGCGGAAACTATCTCGATATGAACCTTCCGATGGCAAAATATCTTGCCGGAAAGTTCTATGATGAAGTTCTGGAGAATATCCGGGAAGAACAGCTGGTTTATCCGGAATAAGCAGAATCCCTGCCACTGAAATGATACCGCAAAACAGAAGTTCTTAAGCTTCCGGCGGTTCTCATCTCATGGCAGGGATTTTTTATATCCAGGAACGCAGTGCACAATTTTCAGTTTATTTACTTTTACAGCTCTTTTCCATTTTCTGGTGTACTTTTCTCTTCCTTTTCACAGGACTTTTCGACCAGATCTGTCTTCTCATTCTTCTCTTTTTTGCTCCCGCTCTTTCCTTTTTTCGTCTCCTTCCCCGAATCCGGATCCGCAACACTTTCGAGGATCATGATCCCGCGCGGCGGCACTGCCAGCATCATCTGGTTTTTCAGGACTTCTCCGGTTCCATCAGACGGCAGATCTTCCACATCCGGATCCGCCGTGCTGCAGATCACATGCCACTTCGCGCCTTTCGGCAGATGGGGAAGCCCGAACATATGCGGTTCCCAGTGCATGTTGTAGAGGACATAAAAGTTCGCGTCATCCGTCCCGTCCGGTTTCTTTGCGTAAGCGCCCCAGTACAGGATCCCGAACTGCCGCCGGAAATTTTCAAATTCCGGTTTCCAGGCGTTTTCGCCGTGGTAGGAGACATCCGGACGGCCGCAGGACTTGTAGTCCATGATCCGTGGTTCCCGGTCCATGTGGAACATCTTGTGGGATTTCCGGAAGGCGATCAGGCGTTTCACAAACTCCACCTGGTCCTTATGCGTCTCCAGGAGCTTCCAGTTTAACCATGAGACCGCATTATCCTGACAGTAGGCGTTGTTGTTGCCGTCCTGACTGTTTCCAAACTCATCGCCGGCCATCAAAAGCGGTACTCCCTGGCTCAAAAACAGGAGCAGATATGCGTTTTTAATCAGCTGTTTTCTGAGCTCCACGATCTTTTTCTTTCTCGTCGGTCCCTCCGCTCCGCAGTTCCAGGAATAATTGTAATCGCTTCCGTCCCGGTTCTCCTCACCGTTTTTCTCATTGTGCTTCCGGTCGTAGGAGACCGCATCCATCAGTGTGAAGCCGTTCGTGTTCGCCATGTAGTTGACAACCGCATACTCCGCCGGATTCCTGCGGCTCCGGAATTCGAACGCCTGGAGCATTCCTTCATCACCTTTTAAGAAACGGCGCATATCCTCCATAAACTGCATGTTGTACTCGGCAAGATTCTTTTCCGCAACGGAAACCGGACCGTCTCCCGGCGTGATATAGCCCTTTTTCGGGCGGCGATCCATCACCTCGTTCCAGTTTTCCGCAAAAAGCTTCGTCCTCTTTAAGAACGGGTCCTCCGCCGCCAGCAAAAGATTCGGGAATCCCGACAGATGAAAGCCGTCCACATGATACTCCTCTACCCAGTAGCGAAGGACCGATACGATCTCCCCCGGAAGTTCTTTTCCGGTAAAATACAGTTCCGGAATACATTCGATCCCGGCCCTGTGCAGCTCTTTTACCAGCGTTTTAAACTCGCTCTCCGCCGACATCTCCCCGTGAGACGCGTATGCCGACTTCACCGCATAGAGATATGACGGTCCATATCCCCAGTAATTGATATATCCCGTCGGTTCCGATTTCGCATCATGAAATCCATTTCCGGATGACGACATCATGACCTCGTCAAACTCCGTCACCGGCATCAGCTCCACCGCCGTGATCCCGAGGTCTTTCAGATATGGGATCTTCTCCACGATGCCTGCATACGTTCCGCGGGCAGAAACATTCGAGGACGCATGCGCTGTAAATCCACGGACATGAAGTTTGTAGAGGATCGTATCGGCATACGGGATTTCCGGATTTGCATCATCTTCCCAGTCAAACGCTTCCGACAATACCCGGCACTGCACCGGCTTTCCGGCACATTTCCGGTCCGCCCATTTTTCACGCCCGGTAAGGATCCGCGCATAGGGATCTGCCACAATTTTTCCATCAATCATGAAATTATAATCAAATGATGCAAGATCAGCCCGATCCAGTTCCAGTGACCAGACATCTCCCATCCGGTGTTTCGGATCAAACGGGATCTTCTCACATGGCTTCTTCTCGCCCGGCCGGTATAAGAGCAGGAAAACCTCCTCCCCGTGTCCCTGCACCAGGACATGAGCGCTTTTTTCTTCCTGCGTGACACCAAGTGGATACAGGATTCTGTTACTGTTTCGATATTCTGCCATTTTAAATCCCCCGTTTTCCCCGACATGAGTATTATTTATTCTTCTGCGCCTCGATCTGTTCTGCCAGGTCGTTCAGGTATACCCAGCGGTCCATCTTCTCCTCGAGTGCAGCTTCCTTCTCTTCCTTTTCCTTCATCAGCTCATTGAGCTTCGTAAAGTTCGTTGCGGACGCCTCGATCTCCTTTTCCAGATTCTCAACCGCCTCTTCCAGCTTCGCGATATCGTCCTCGATCGTATCCCACTCCCGCTGCTCTTTGTAGCTGAATTTCAGCTTCTTTTCCCTCGGTTTCACGTTTGTCCGCGGCGCATTTCCTTCCGGATCGCCCTCTGCGGCTGTCCCGTCCCCCTTATCCGCAGACTTCTTCGCAGATGCCGGATTCTCCGCCGCGCTCTCCGCAAGCTTCACCTCCCGCTCCGCCTTTGCTGCCTGATAATCCGTGAATCCGCCTTCGTACTGCTGGAGTTTTCCGTCTCCTTCAAACGCAAAAATCCTTCCGACCACGCGGTCCAGGAAATACCGGTCATGGGAAACCGTGATCACGATTCCCTGGAAGCTGTCAAGATAATCCTCTAAGATCATCAGGGTGCGGATATCAAGGTCATTCGTCGGCTCGTCCAGGATCAGGACATTTGGTGCACTCATCAGGATCTTTAAGAGATACAGACGTCTTCTCTCGCCGCCGGACAGTTTTTCGATCACCGTGTACTGGACAGACGGTGGGAACAGGAACCGTTCCAGCATCTGGGATGCGCTGATGCTGCCGTCCTTCGTCTTTACATACTCTGCGACATTCTTGATATAGTCGATGACCTTGAGACTCGTGTCCATGTCCTCGTTTTCCTGGGAGAAATAGCCGAGTTTTACGGTCTGCCCGATCTCGATCGTACCGGAATCCGGTTTTACCCAGCCCGCGATCATCTTCATCAGCGTCGATTTTCCACTTCCGTTCGGTCCGATATAACCGATCCGGTCATCTTTTAAGAAAAAGTAAGTGTAATCTTTGATCAGGACCTTGTCCCCGTATGATTTACAGAGATCCGTGATCTCGATCGTTGTCCTCCCAAGGCGGCTGGAGATCGACTCCATCTCGACTTTTCCGTCTTCCACCGGTCCCTTTTTGTCCCGCAGTGCCTCGAAGCGCTGGATCCTGCCTTTCTGCTTTGTGGAACGCGCTCTCGCACCTCTCTGCATCCAGGCAAGCTCGGTCCGCAGGATCGACTGGCGCTTGCGCTCGGACGCCTTTTCCATGTCCATGCGCTCCGCTTTCAGTTCCAGGAATCCCTCATAGTTTGCCTGATAGCTGTAGAGTTTTCCGTTATCGAGCTCCACGATCCGGTTTGTCACGCTGTCAAGAAAATACCGGTCATGGGTGATCATCAGGAGCGCGCCCTTAAATTTCTTTAAATAATCTTCCAGCCAGTCCGCCATCTCACTGTCAAGATGGTTCGTCGGCTCGTCCAGGATCAGAAGTTCCGCTGTCGATAAAAGCACCGATGCCAATGCCGCGCGCTTCTTCTGTCCGCCGGACAAATGTTCCACTTTCTCGTTAAAATCCGGGATCCCGAGGCGGTTCAGCATGGATTTCGCCTGGATCTCAAGGTCCCAGACGTGCTCATGTCCCTCATTTTCCCTTAAAACACTCTCTAACACCGTCTCTCCCGGGTGGAATACCGGGTTCTGCGGAAGATAGCGGATGTCCAGATTTCTTCCCCGGACGATCCGGCCGGAGTCCGGCTCCTCAAGTCCCGCCACCATCTTTAATAAGGTGGATTTTCCTGTTCCGTTGATCCCGATCAGACCGATCTTATCGCCTTCGTTGATGGAAAAATCGGTATCGTCAAAGAGTAATCGTTCTGTATATGATTTCGTCAGATGTTCTGCCGTTACTAAGTTCATGTTATGTCAACCTGCCATTGTTTTATTTCGATCTATCGTCGTTGATTTTCCGACGTTCAGCATTTCACTATTTATCAGTCGATATCCAGCTCCACCGGACAGTGATCGCTTCCCATGATCTCCGTATGGATCTTTGCGCCCACCAGCCTGTCCTTTAAGCTCTCGGAAACGCAGAAATAGTCGATCCGCCATCCCGCGTTCTTTGCCCTCGCCGAGAACCGGTAAGACCACCAAGAGTAGATCCCTTCCTGATCCGGGTAAAAATACCGGAAAGTATCGATAAATCCGGCGCCCAGGAGCTCCGTGAATTTCGCGCGTTCCTCATCGGAGAATCCCGCATTTTTCCGGTTCGTCTTCGGATTCTTCAGGTCGATCTCGTTGTGGGCTACATTGAGATCGCCGCAGAAGATCACCGGCTTCTTTTTCTCCAGCTCTTTCAGGTACGTCCGGAACGCGTCCTCCCACTGCATCCGGTAATCCAGACGTTTCAGCCCGTCCTGGGAGTTCGGCGTGTAGCAGGTGATCACGTAATATTCCGGAAATTCTGCCGTGATCACGCGGCCTTCATGGTCATGTTCCTCGATCCCGAGTCCGTAAGTCACTGCGACCGGCTCTTCCTTCGTAAACATCGCCGTTCCGGAATATCCTTTTTTCTCCGCATAATTCCAGTACTGGTGATATCCCGGAAGATCCAGATCTACCTGGCCTTCCTGCAGCTTGCTCTCCTGGATGCAGAAGATATCTGCGTCCGTCTCCTTTAAATATTCTAAAAATCCCTTTCCCAGGCAGGCACGAAGGCCGTTTACGTTCCAGGAAATCATTTTTTTCATAGATTCGTTCTCCATTTCTATCGCACTCTTGCATGGACCATTCTGAATTGTATCCTGCAGACATGAAAAATTACAGATATTCTGCGATCCGCATATAAGTTAAGTATATCATCATTCCATATGATTTACCATCATAAAATACTCCGGACTGCAGCCGGTGAATAACGCGGGCAGTAACGATCTCTCCCCATCCACATGATGGCCGGCTAAAGAAAAAACAAGGTCCCCGCTGCAGCATCATGCGCCGCAGGGGAACCTTGCCTGTTTTTCTTTTGATTTTTAACCGACCACACTCTTATCGATGACTTTCCAGTAAAGCGCCTTTTTCTCGACAAATTCCGAGATCAGATACAGCGCCAGACCGATCACGCTTAAGAGGATGACTGCATTTAAGATCATCTTGATATCATATGTCTCGCTTCCCAGTGTCAGCAGATATCCGAGTCCCGCTTTGGCTCCGATCATCTCGCCGATAACAGCACCTGTCATCGCCTGTGTCAGGGCAAGCTTGATACCGGACAGCATCATTTCGATGGAATACGGAACCTCGATCTTACAGAATGTCTGCCATTTGCTGGCTTTGAGCACCTTCATCAGATTGTATACATTATCTTCAATGGAACGGATCGCGGACACCTCGTTGATCATGATCGGGAATGATACGACCAGGATAACAAGGGCTGCCTTTGATTCGATGCCGAGTCCCATCCACAGGATAAATAACGGTGCGAGGGAAATCTTCGGCGCTGTCTGGATAATGATGACAAACGGCATGATCAGGCGTTCAATAAACCGGATCTTCGCCATAATATACCCGAGGATCAGTCCGATCACAATACCGATCACGGTTCCCATAAGGATCTCTTCCATCGTGACACGGATATGTTTCATGATATCACCGCTGACGAACAGCTTTACCATTGAATCTGCCAGTTCTGCCGGGCCGGGAAGCAGATAATTCGGTACATGAAAGAGCCGGATATACAGTTCCCACACGATCAGAAACAACGGCAGAAACAATGCCGGAAGAATGATTTTTCTGTATTTTCTGTAAAACATCTCTCACCTCATAACTCTTCCAGCCCGGAGCTGGGAAATCTTTGTTCTCTCTTATTTTGCCGGTGTATAAAGAAGCTCTGCTGCATCGAAGGTCTCATCGATGTTGCCGATCTCTTTGGATTTATTGATGAGTGCCTGCCACTTCTCCGGATTAGATGCGCCGATTCCGTTCTCTGCTGTGTAGTCGCTCTGCCATAATGTCTTTACGAATACATCATTTAAGATCTGGACAACAACATCTCTCTTTTCTGCGAATGTCGGTGCATATTTCTCGATGGACATATCAACTGCCTCTTCTACATGGCCGTCGATGATGTATTCGATCGCTTTGTTTAATGCGCGGCAGAAGCCATCAACTGTTTCCGGATCTTTCTCAACAAGTGCGTCGCCTGCAACTAATACGTTTCCGAAAGACGGAAGGAACTGGTCACATGTGATCTCGCTTGCAGCGAAACCGGAGTTGTTTAACTCGATCGTTCTGAGTTTGGAGAATACGATCGCATCGACCTGACCCTCAGTGAGAGCTGTCAGGATCGCACCTGTACCAACGATCTCAACCTGAACATCGTCGATGGTAAGTCCTGCGGACTCCAGAGCTGCCTGAAGCTGGAAATAGTTTGCGCTTCCAAGGCTTGTTACCGCTACTTTTTTGCCCTTTAAGTCAGCCGGTGTGCTGATTCCGGAATCACTTCCGAAAATGATCGCTCCAAGACCTTCCTGGTATGTTGTGTGAACAACCTTTACCGGGATTCCCTGTGCTTTTGCAGCTACAACTGCATCTGCATTCGGGAAACCGAACTCAACATTTCCTGCTGCGACATTCTTTACGATATCAGCAGCTGCTGCATAATAAAACTCTACATTCAGACCTTCTTCTGCGAAGTATCCGTTTTCCTGTGCAAGATATAACGGTGCGTAATACGGAACAGCGGAACCGTCGATCTGGATGGAAACAGTCTTTAAGTCTCCTGCATCCTTTGCCTCGGCTGCTGTTGTTTCGTCTGCTTTGCTCTCTTCCGCAGCAGTTGTCTCTGCTGCTGTTGTTGCGGCTGCCTCACTCGCTTTGTTTGCGCTGTCAGAGCTGCATCCTGCAAGCATGGACACTGCCATGGCTGCTGTCAGTACGGTTGCAAGAATTTTCTTTCTCATAGTACTCTCCTTCTCCTTTTCATAATGGATTGATACATTTGCTCCCGCCGGATGATATTCCCGGCATTTATAATTTCCCCTGCCGTCTCCGGCCGGGTCATTATCATAGATCCGTTATCCGCAGTATCTTTTTCCGCTATTTTCTGTGAAGATATTCCTTATATAATTTTTCTCCTGCTGCCAGTGCCGTTCTGCACATTTCCTTCTGCGCAGGTTCAAAATCTACCAGCCACTGGTCCGTGATCCGGTTGCAGTGTACCGCGCAGATACTTCCCGAGAAAACATTGTTCAATGACGCCAGCGTGAAGATCGTCTCCGCTTCCATCTCCATGTTCAGGATGTTCCATTTTTTATACTGTTCCAGGACCGCATTTTCATCATATCCCGTTTCAAACGGCATCTGACGTCCCTGACCATGGTAGAAAGAGCCGACCGACATGCAGACTCCCATGGAATATGGCTGTTCTCTCTCTTCACACGCACGTTTCAGACAGTCCAGGACCTCGAACGATGCCAGCGCCGGGTATTCCGATGGTGCGTAAAAGCACGATGAACCGCCTCTCCGGACAGCACCTGTGTTTAATACCATAGCGCCGCACGGCACCTCTTCCTTCAGGACACCTGTTCCGCCGATCCGGATCAATGCTTTTGCTCCGAGCGCGATCAGCTGGATCACAGCGATCTCTGTTGACGGTGCGCCGATCCCTGTGGAACACACTGTAATTTTAATGCCATTGTAATATCCTGTCCCAACCACGTATTCCCGGTAATTGCTGACGATCCTGTAATCTTCCAGCAGATCCTCAAACATCGATACGCGCGCCGGATCCCCCGGAAGCAGCACGATCTCTCCAATATCATCTGCCGTACACTGGATATGCGGCATTTTTCCATTCATCGTCGGTGATGAAGCCGATG